>JADMIO010987866.1_pt1 | contig 116186 bp, 93 predicted proteins | sample 8958161 | NCBI WGS metagenome assembly JADMIO01 (sample SAMN16585339, study PRJNA669376) | soil metagenome | isolation source: Crop rotation soil | place: USA: Cullars Rotation, Alabama | collected 2011 | reverse complement strand
ACTTCAAGTCACGTGAATTCCAAGCTTCGGATCCCACTGTGCTGGAAAGGACTTCCCTGATTTACCTTCTGGACGTCAACGTGCTGCTCGCACTGGGATACAAGATGCACGTGCATCAGCGACAAGTTCGAAGGCTGCCAGCTTCAGCCATCCGTGAAGCGCCATTCGACGATCGCACAGTGACTTCCGAGCTCACGCAACGCTTTATGAAATAGAAGTTGCTCCGGGGTTGGCCGATCCCTGTCCCGACACTTGACCTCCACGAAGCGCACAGATCCCGCCCCATCACTCCAGATGACGAGGTCTGGCGCACCCTTCGCAATTTGAGCTTTTTCATAGGATGCACGAATGCGGTCGGCCACGAACTGCGGCAAAGGAACGCGACGTGTCTTGAGCTTACCCGAGCGATCCGCGATCAGATCTACAACTCCCGAGGTTGTGCCACGCGAGTTGAGCCATGCACCTGCCTCACTCGAACGTAACTCCTGCTCCAAGACCACTAGCTCTGCCGGCATGCTCCTGCTGCCTAGGCGCACGAGCGGCTTCTGCCACCAACGCACGTCCGAGCGTTCGAACAATAGCGTCGCCATAGGGCTTACCTCGACGATGGGCCTTGTAGGTGCACTACGGTGATGCTGCCGCCTCGGGCACCGCGTAACCGTATTTCTCGCGACACGCCTCCATCAACGCGGTCAACTCTGCGACGGACTTGCCGTAGGTATCGGGAAGTGCCGCTTCGGCCCCGGCGAGGCCGGAGTTCACTCGGCGCAGCGCCTGAAATTTTCGGTATTCCGGCGTGAAGTTCCAGCCGACCATCGGCGTGAGGGCAACTCGAGTTGGAATGAACCGCTCGACGTGAGACCACGGGACGAAGTGCGAGCGGAAGAGACTCGAGAACGTGAATCCACCGACGTCGATCAGGAGATATGAGCTCCTGGGATGCAGATTTAGCGCTGCTATCAAGACACCCAGCCCAAAGAATGCGATCGACACATAGCCGACGACCGCGTTTCGCGGTACGAGCCAAATTCCCAACACCACGAAAGCGCCACTGAGCAGCAGCATCAGCGTCCACTTGCGTCGGGCGGCCCCGAGTCTAATAGGTAAGGCTGGTACCGTTGCTGGCATCGCGGCGTCCAAGGGTCAGCTTGCGGAGGTGCTGCGCACTTGCGCGCTCCACAGCATACCCTGTCGATCCACGGCGATGCGCCAGAAAGACGTGCCCTTCGTGTGCGTCACCTCATACAAGTCCCATCGCACTTCGACCGTCTCAGGCGAATCCGGCGCCCGATACTCGGATTTGATCGGACACGGGCGCCACGCGGCATCCGCAACACTGCCGGAGAAGCGAACGAGCCGCACCGCGCCCCACCGCGCGAGCGCCTGCTTGATGCGCGTCATCTGCAGCTGCTGAACCGGAGAAGGCTCGCGCGAAGGATTCGCCACGCGCGCGTCTTCAATAAATCGCCGCAACGCCTGCTCGCCGCCCGGCGCGGGGCTCTCCCGATTCCCGAGTCGCGTGTGCTCCACTGCCGCGAGCTGCGCCGCCGCTTCGTCGAGCTTCGAGAAATTGATACTGAAGAGCGAGAACCGCAGCTCGATCCGGCCCCACGTGCCCGGAGTGCGCGAGCTGAGCTCCGCCGGCGCAAACACCCATTGTCGAACGGCGTGCATCGCCGACTCATCGAGACGCGCGTGTCCGCTCGACTGCTCGACGCGCACGTCGCTCACGCGCCCGCGCCCATTTACGAGCACGTGAAGCGACACCGAGCCCTCCTCTTTGCGGCGTACGGAGATCGCTGGATAGTGAGGAACCACGCGCTGCACCACGGCCATGTTCGACCCCACGGTGGCCGAGTCGATGGGTGTGCTCAGGTCCGAATGCAGCGGCGAATCCGCAGCAGGCGAAGACAATGCGATGGGCGCCGTCGCGATCTGCAGGTCGACGCTGATTTCGGGCGGATCCTTCGGAGTGTCTTCGACCTCGAATTGCGGAACCGACGGTGCCCAACTGAGCGCCGGACGCTTGAGCTCGGGTCTGACCTCGACGGGCGCCGCGGCCCTCGGCCGCTGCCGCGTTTCATCCAGGAACACGGCGACCATCGACACGTGATCTTCGTATTCCGTTGTCCGGATGAAGCGCTGACTCCATGCGAAGAGATACAACGCCACCCCGTGTACCAGCACAGTGAGCGTGATGGCGACGACCCGCGAACGTGGGGCGCTTTGCATGGTGTGACGCCCGAGACCCTGGGCCGACGGTAATCCCGCTCTCCGTGCGCGTCCACTCGCCTTGCGACCTCGCGACAGCGCCCCGGAAAAACCCACACTTAGCCGCGTGCTCGATAACGTTCCCGCGGGAATGCCGCTTGCTGAGTCGGCGCGAATGACCAAGGTCCGCGTCGTCATCGAGAACATCACGCCGCAGGTCGATTGCGGCCGGTTTCCCGTCAAGCGTGTCGTCGGCGAAGCCGTGGCGGTCGAGGCGGACGTCTTCGCCGACGGTCACGACGTCGTGCGCTGCGTGCTTCTCTACCGATCGGAGCGCGCAACGGAGTGGAGCCGCGTCCCCATGGCCCCGCTCGGCAACGACCGCTGGACCGCCCGCTTCGTGCCGCGCGAAATGGGCCGCTACCGTTTCACCGTGTCCGCGTGGGTCGACCACCTCGCGACCTGGCGTCGCGACCTGGCGAAGAAGCAGGAAGCGGGGCAGGACGTGTCGGTCGACCTGTTACGCGGCAAACAACTGGAACAGGCAGGCGTCGACCCGGACATCGTGATCGAGCACGAGCCGCCCCTCGAGGTCGAAGTGGATCGCGAGAAGGCGCGCTACTCGACCTGGTACGAGCTGTTCCCGCGCTCGACCGCGACGAAGCCCGGCTCCCACGGCACATTCGCTGACGTCGAAGCGCGCCTGCCGTACGTTGCGAAGATGGGATTCGACGTGCTCTATCTGCCGCCGATTCACCCCATCGGCCTGAAGGAACGCAAGGCGCCCAACAACAAGCCGAACGCGACCAAGCAGGATGTCGGCAGTCCGTGGGCGATCGGCGGCGCCGCGGGCGGTCACAAGGCGATTCATCCGGACCTCGGCAGCCTCGAGGATTTCAAGCGCCTGCTCGCGAAAGCGAGTGATCTCGGCATCGAGCTCGCCCTCGACATCGCATTTCAGTGCAGCCCGGATCATCCCTACGTGCGCGAGCATCCGGAGTGGTTCCTGAAGCGTCCCGACGGCACGATTCAGTACGCGGAGAATCCGCCGAAGAAGTATCAGGACATCTATCCGTTCAACTTCGAGACGGAAGCGTGGAACGAGTTGTGGGAAGAGCTGAAGAGCGTCTTCGAGTTCTGGATCCACCAGGGCGTGCGCATCTTCCGCGTCGACAACCCGCATACCAAGCCCTTCCCGATGTGGCAGTGGATCATCGCGGAAGTGAAGAGCAGCTATCCCGACGTGCTGTTCCTCTCCGAAGCGTTCACGCGACCGAAGGTGATGTACCGGCTCGCGAAGCTCGGGTTCACGCAGTCGTATACCTACTTCTCGTGGCGAAATACGAAAGCGGAGCTCATTCAGTACTTCACTGAGCTGAACCGTCCGCCGGTGTCGGATTTCTTCCGGCCGAACCTGTGGCCGAATACGCCGGACATTCTTCCCGAGTTCCTGCAGTTCGGCGGCCGCCCCGCGTTCGCATTGCGGCTCGTGCTCGCCGCTACGCTCGGTGCGAGCTACGGCATCTACGGCCCCGCTTTCGAGTTGCTCGAACACGAGCCGCGCGAGCCCGGCGCAGAGGAGTATCTCGACAGTGAGAAGTACCAGCTGCGCGTGTGGGATCTGGATCGTCCCGATAGCCTGCGGGACTTCATCACGCGCGTGAATCGCATCCGGCGCGAGAACGCGCCTCTGCACACCGATCGCGGCCTGCGCTTCCACGCCATCGACAACGACTCGCTGCTCGCGTACAGCAAAACGACCGATGAGGGGAAGGAGTCGATCCTCGTCATCGTGAACGTCGACCCCCATCACGCCCATTCGGGCTGGCTCGATCTCGACCTGATGGATCTTGGCGTGGCGAGCGACCGTCCGTATCAGGTGCACGACCTGCTGTCGGGTGCCCGCTTCCTGTGGCAGGGGGCGCGTAACTACGTTTCACTTGACCCGACGCACACACCGGCGCACATCTTCCGTATTCGCCGCCGCGTGCGCACCGAAAAAGACTTCGACTACTTCTTATGATCGAACCTGCCTCATGAGCGACGCCCTTTGGTACAAGGATGCGGTCATCTACGAAGTGCACGTACGCGCGTTCTTCGACAGCAACGATGACGGCGTCGGCGACTTCGGCGGCCTGCTACGCAAGCTGGACTACATCCAGGACCTGGGCGTCAACACGATCTGGCTGCTGCCCTTCTATCCGTCGCCGGGCAAGGACGACGGCTACGACATCGCGAACTATCGCGACATCCATCCGGCCTACGGCACGCGCGAAGACTTCCGGGCTTTCGTGCACGAGGCGCACCGGCGCAACCTGCGGGTGATCACCGAGCTGGTCATCAACCACACTTCCGACCAGCACCCGTGGTTCGAGGCCGCGCGGCGCGCGCCGCTCGGGCACCGGAAGCGCGACTACTACGTGTGGAGCGACGACCCGACGAAATACGCGGGTACGCGCATCATCTTCACCGACACCGAGACATCGAACTGGGCGCTCGACCCGATCTCGAAGCAGTACTACTGGCATCGCTTCTTCAGCCACCAGCCCGATCTCAACTTCGACAATCCGCACGTCGAGCGCGCGGTGACGCGCATCATGCGCTTCTGGCTCGATCAGGGTGTCGATGGCCTGCGGCTCGACGCGATTCCGTATCTGGTCGAGCGCGAAGGCACGAGCAACGAGAACAATCCCGAGACGCATCAGGTGGTGAAGCGCATCCGCGCCGTCATCGACCGGCACTACCAGGATCGCATGCTGCTCGGCGAGGCGAACATGTGGCCCGAGGACGTGCGCGACTATTTCGCGGACGGCGACGAATGCCACATGGCCTACCACTTCCCGCTGATGCCCCGCATGTACATGGCCATCGCGCAGGAAGACCGCCACCCGATCGTCGAGATCATCGATCAGACGCCCGACATCCCCGAGAACTGCCAGTGGGCCATTTTCCTGCGCAATCACGATGAGCTGACGCTGGAGATGGTGACGAGCCGTGAGCGCGACTACATGTATCAGATGTATGCCGCGGACTCGCGTGCCCGCCTCAACCTCGGCATTCGCCGGCGACTCGCGCCGCTGATGGACAACGACCTCGACCGCATCAAGCTCATGAACAGCCTGCTGCTCTCGATGCCCGGCTCGCCCATCATCTATTACGGCGATGAGATCGGCATGGGCGACAACTTCTTCCTCGGCGACAGAAATGGCGTGCGCACGCCCATGCAGTGGAGCCCCGATCGCAACGCCGGCTTCTCGCGCGCCGATCCGCAGCGTTTGTATCTGCCGCCGATCATGGATCCGATCTACGGCTACGAGGCCGTGAACGTGGAGGCCCAGACCCGCGATCGCTCATCGCTCCTCAACTGGATGAAGCGCATGCTGCAGACGCGCAAGGGCTCGCAGGCTTTCGGCCGCGGCACGCTGCGTTTCATTCGGCCCGGCAACCGCAAGGTTCTCGTGTACCTGCGCGAACATGGCGACGACACCATCCTGTGCGTCGCGAATCTCGCCCGCTCCGCGCAGCCGGTGGAAATCGACCTTGCGCATTACAAAGGCGCCGTGCCGATCGAATTGCTCGGGCGCACCACGTTTCCGCCCATTGGCGACCTGCCGTACCTGCTGACGCTGCCAGGCTACGGCTTCTACTGGTTCAAGCTCGCGCGCGATGTGCCGGCCCCGTCATGGCACGACGAACGCCTGCCACGCGATGACCTGCCCGTGCTCGTGCTCATAGATGGATGGAAGAGCTTCTGGGCTGAGCGCGCCGGCAGCTGGCGCTCGAGCGCGGGCGCGAAACTGCGCGCGCAACTCGAGGAGCGCGTGCTGCCGGCCTATCTCGCGAAGCAACGATGGTTCGCGGCGAAAGGCGCGCCGATCCAGCGCGTGGCGCTGGCCGACACGGGTGACTGGAACACCAAGCACGGCAGCTGGCTGCTCGCGCTTTTCGACGTGCAGACGGAGAACGAGACGGCGAAGTACTCGTTGCCGCTCACAGTCGCGTTCGAAGATGTCGATGCCGCGCTTCACACCAAGCTGCAGCCCGGCGCCATTGCGCGCGTGCGGCAGCAGGCGAAAGTCGGAGTGCTCGCGGATTCGGCGTTCGATGAAAATTTCTGCCGCACGCTGATCGAAACGATCGGCGTGGGCGGCGAGTACAAGACCGAACACGGCGTGCTGGTTTTCTCGAAGACTCAGGCCTACGAGGCCATGCGCGCCGAAGCCGGCGATGACTTCGCCCTCGGCGCGCCGACGGGTCCGAGCTCGAACACCACGCTGCGCGTCGGCGACAAGCTGTTCCTCAAGCTCTACCGCAAGCTGCAGCCCGGAATCAATCCCGAGGTCGAGATCGGCCGCTTCCTCACCGATGTGGCGCACTTCCCGAACATCGTCCCGGTCGGCGGCACGGTCGAGTACCGCGGTCAGGACGGCTCCCCGTGCACGTTGGCGCTGCTGCAGGCGTTCATCACGAATCAGGGCGACGGCTGGGACTACACCGTCAACTATCTCGTCCGCTTTCTCGAAGACCGGCGCGCCACCGGCTCGGTGACCGACGATGCACACGGCGTGTACCTCGCGCTCGTACGCATGCTCGCCCAGCGCACGGCGGAGCTGCACGTTGCGCTGTCTACTGGCACCGACGATCCCGCGTTCAAACCGGAGCCGATCACGAGTGACGACCTCAACAAGTGGGCGGCGCAGGTCGCGCGCGAGGCCGAAGACAGCATCGCTCTGGTATTGAACCCGGAATCACTGCCGGAAGCGGTGCGCGTGGATGCCATTCAGCTCGCCGAGACACGCACGGCGCTCGCGCAGCGCATCGCCACCGAACACGCCCGGCTGAAGACGGCGAATGGGCTCAAGACCCGCCATCACGGCGATTACCATCTCGGACAGGTGCTGGTGAAGCGCAACGACTTCATCATCGTCGACTTCGAGGGCGAGCCGGCGCGTCCGCTCGCCGAGCGGCGCGCGAAGCACTCGCCGCTGCGCGACGTGGCCGGCATGTTCCGCTCCTTCACCTATGCGCGGCAGGCAGCCCTGCAACGCTGCTCGATGACCGGAACGGAGGATTGCGCGCGCTGGGAGCCCCTGTTGCAGCGTTGGGAACAAGAAGCGCGCGAAGTCTTTTTAACGGTATACGACGAAATTGCCCGGGCGGCGGGTCTCTACTCACACCTCGAAGCAGTGCGCCCGCTGCTGGATTTGTTCGAGATCGAAAAAGCGCTGTACGAGTTGCGCTACGAGCTCAGGAACCGCCCGGACTGGGCGGGTATTCCCCTACGCAGTCTCGTCGCATTCAGCGGTTAGCGGCGCTTCGCGCCGGAGGAATAACATGGATCAGCCCGTCGCCACGCCGCTGGCGCCCACACCGCCCCCCAATGCCCCGCGCGAGCCCGAAGCCGGCGGAGACGAATCGGCAGCACGCGCACCGGCGCCGGCGGCTCGCGGCGGCTCGTCGGCACCGGCGCACGCGCCAGCTGAGCATCGCAGCGGCGAACGAGCGCGCCCGCGCAAACCCATCAGTGCCGTGTGGCCGGGGCAGCCCTATCCGCGCGGCGCGACGTGGGATGGCGAAGGCGTCAACTTCTCGATGTTTTCCGCTCACGCCGAGAAGGTCGAGCTGTGCCTGTTCGACGCCACCGGCCGCCACGAGGTGCAGCGAATCGAGCTGCGTGAGCGAACCGACGATGCCTGGCACGGATATCTGCCGGAGGGCCGGCCCGGCATGCTCTACGGCTATCGCGTGCACGGCCCCTACGATCCAGCGAAGGGTCACCGCTTCAATCCCAACAAGCTGCTGATCGAGCCCTACGCCAAACACATTCAGGGCGAGATCAAGTGGAGCGATGCTCATTTCGGCTATCGCGTCGGCCACCCGAAGGGCGATCTGTCGTTCGACAAGCGTGACAATGCGGGCGGCATGCCGAAGTGCCGCGTCGTCGATCCGGCCTTCACGTGGGGCGACGATCGGCCGCCGCGCACACCGTTTCACGACACGGTGATCTATGAGCTGCACGTTCGCGGCTTCACGATGCGTCATCCGGATGTGCCGCCCGAGTTGCGCGGCACGTACGCCGGGCTTGCGACCGCGCCCGTCATCGATCATCTGCTGCGCATGGGCGTGACCGCCGTCGAGCTGATGCCGGTGCACACGTTCGTCGATGACCGGCATCTGCTCGAGCGCCGCATGCGCAACTACTGGGGCTACAACACCATCGGGTTCTTCGCGCCCGACATGCGCTACTCGGCCACCGGCCGCATCAGCGAGTTCAAGACGATGGTGAAGACCCTGCACTCGGCAGGCATCGAGGTGATTCTCGACGTCGTGTACAACCACACGGCCGAGGGCAATCAAATGGGCCCGACGCTGTCGTTCCGCGGCGTCGACAACGCCTCCTACTACCGCTTGAGCCCGCAGGACCCGCGCTACTACATGGACTTCACCGGCTGCGGCAACACGCTGAACATGCAGCATCCGCGCGTGCTCGCGCTGCTCATGGACAGCCTGCGCTACTGGGCGACGGAGATGCACGTCGACGGCTTCCGCTTCGATCTCGCGTCCGCACTGGCGCGCGAGCTGTTCGACGTGGACCGCCTAGGCTCCTTCTTCGACACCATCGGCCAGGATCCCGTGCTCTCGCAGGTGAAACTGATCGCCGAGCCGTGGGACGTCGGCGCCGGCGGCTATCAGGTCGGCAATTTCCCACCGGGATGGAACGAGTGGAACGATCGCTATCGCGACACCGTGCGCGCCTACTGGAAGGGTGACGAAGGCCTGATCGGCGATTTCGCGCGGCGCTTCACCGGTTCCGCCGATCTGTACGAAGCGAGCGGACGCAAGCCGCACGCGAGCGTCAACTTCGTCACCGCGCACGACGGCTTTACGCTGCAAGACCTCGTGAGCTACAACGGCAAGCACAACGAGGCGAATGGCGAAGACAATCGCGACGGCAACGACAACAATCGCTCCTGGAATCACGGTGCGGAAGGCCCGACGGACGACCCGGGCATCATCGCGCTGCGCGGCCGGCAGAAGCGCAATCTCATCGCGACGCTGCTGCTCTCGCAAGGCGTGCCGATGCTGCTCGCCGGAGATGAGCTCGGCCAAACGCAGAACGGCAACAACAACGCGTATTGCCAGGACAACGAGCTGTCGTGGCTCGACTGGGATCTGAGCGAGGACGAGCGGAGCTTCGTGGAGTTCGTCGCGCAGATGATTGCGTTCCGCCGGCGCCATCCCGTGTTCAGCCGGCGCCGTTTCCTGCAGGGGCGCACGCTGGGTGACGGCGTAAAGGAAGTCGCGTGGTTGCGGCCCGACGGCGAGGAGATGACCGACGAGGACTGGCACACCACGTTCAACCGATGCCTCGGCGTCTACATGGCCGGCACGGTGATCGAGCGCCTCGACAAACGTGGCAAGCCAGTGCGGGACAACAACTTCCTCGTGCTGTTCAACGCGCATCACGAGGAGATTCCGTTCCTGTTGCCGGAATTTCATGCGGGTGGCGCGTGGCAGGAGGTGCTCGACACAGCGAACGAGAAGCATCCGTTCGAGCAGAAGCACTTCGATGCGGGCGCGCAGTATCCGCTGCAGGGGCGCTCGATGGTGTTGCTGATTGCCACGACGGCGCATCCCGCGCTGACGCATCGACGCGCCAGTGCCGCGCCAGCGACGCAACCGCCCAAAGGCTCGCGTGCCGAGCCCGCAACCAAAGGTGCGCCGGCGACGACCAGGCCGGGCGGTGACGCTGGAGCGTCCGCGGGCGCGGGGGGCGCAGGTGAGACGGAGTCCGCATCTGCCGGGACGAACCCATCCAACCCGAAGCCGACCGAGCCGCTGCCCGAGAAGCTCGGCGAGGATGCCAAGGGCGGCTGAGTTGAACGTCACACTGCAGACGCGGCGACGCCATCGCATGCCCTTCGGGGCCGAGCTGGTCGAGGGAGGCGTGCGCTTTCGGCTCTGGGCGCCCGCGGCGCAGACGGTCGATCTGGTGCTGTTCGGGCAGCCGGGCCTGCATCCCCTGCCAATGCTTGTGCAGGAGGATGGCTGGTTCGAGCTGACAACCAGTGCCGCTCATGCCGGCTCGCTCTATAAATTCCGCATCGACAGCGCTCTCGAAGTGCCGGACCCCGCGGCGCGCGCAAATGAAGATGTGGGCGGCGCGAGCATCGTTGTCGATCCGCTTGCCTATCAGTGGCACGATGGCGCGTGGCGCGGCCGGCAATGGCACGAGGCCGCGATTTACGAGCTGCACGTCGGCACGTTCACGCCCGAAGGCACCTACGCGGCGCTCGCGTCCCGACTCGATCATCTGGTGAAGCTCGGCGTCACGATCATCGAGCTCATGCCGCTCGCGGAATTTCCCGGGCGGCGTGGCTGGGGCTATGACGGCGTACTGCCGTTCGCGCCGGATGCCGCGTACGGCTCGCCGAACGATCTCAAAGCCTGCATCGATGCCGCGCACCAGCGTGGGCTCGCGGTGATGCTCGACGTCGTCTACAACCACTTCGGACCGGAAGGAAACTGGCTCCACGCTTACGCGCCGCAGTTCTTCACCGAGCGACATCACACCCCGTGGGGCGCGGCAATCAACTTCGATGGCGAGCACAGCCGCACGGTGCGCGACTTCTTCATCCAGAACGCGCTCTATTGGCTGGAGGAGTACCGCTTCGACGGGCTCCGGATCGATGCCGTGCACGCCATGCACGATGAGGGCGAACGTCACTTCATCACCGAGCTCACGCAGGCCGTGCACGACGGACCGGGCCGGTCTCGCGACGTGCACATCGTGCTCGAGAACGGCGCGAATGCCGCACATTTCCTCGGCAGTCCGCGTCAGCGCGATCTGTCGGAAGCGCAGTGGAACGATGACGTGCATCACTGCCTGCACGTCATCCTCACCGGCGAGACCGATGGCTACTACGCAGACTATGCCCACGCACCGCACGCGATGCTGTGTCGTTGTCTCGCGGAAGGCTTCGGCTACCAGGGCGAAGTCTCGCAGCACGAGGGTGGACGACAGCGCGGCGAACCGAGTGCGCATTTGCCGCCGACTGCCTTCATCAACTTCCTCCAGAACCACGACCAGATCGGCAACCGTGCATTCGGCGAACGACTCTCATCGCTGGTCGACAACGAAGCCGCGCTCGTGGCGGCGACCGCGGTGCTGCTGCTCGCGCCGTCGCCGCCCATGTTGTTCATGGGCGAGGAATGGGCCGCGCCGGAACCGTTCGTATATTTCTGCGATTTCGGGCCCGAGCTGTCGGCCGCGGTGCGCGAGGGCCGCAAGCGTGAGTTCGCACGCTTCGCGCGCTTCAGCGGTGCCGACTACGAGGAGCCACCCGATCCGAGCGCGCCCGAGACCTTCGAGCGGGCGAAGCTCGACTGGCGGCGGCTCGATGAGCCCCAGCACGCCGAGTGGCTCGAACACTATCGGCGACTGCTCACGATCCGGCAGCGGGACATCGTGCCGCTCATTCCCGAGATTCGCTCCGGTGCCTGCATCGAAACGGGCGACCAGGGCACGCTCGCGGTCGACTGGCATACGCGCGATGGCGGGAAGCTGCACCTGATCGCGAATCTGTCTGGCGAAACCGCGCCGATGATCGGCCGGCCGGCCGGCCGGGTGCTCTATGCGACGCATCCGAATATCCGCAGCGCCGTCAAGCGCAACGCGCTCGATCCGTGGAGCGTGACGTGGCTGCTGGAGCGCGCCAGTGCTTAAGACGGGCGAAGCATCCCCCGATGCGCAAGAGGCGAGTCAATACGCCGATGCGCCGGCGAGCCGCGACTCATCGGCGGATACCGCCACTGCCGTCGCACCGCTCGAGCAAGAAGCGAACGGCCGCGGAGCAGTGATTCCACGCGCGACATACCGGTTGCAGCTCAACGCAACGTTCACGTTCCGGCAGGCGACCGAGCTGATCCCTTATCTCGCCGAGCTCGGCATCAGTCACGTCTACTGCTCGCCCTACTTCCGCGCCCGGCCGGGAAGCATGCACGGCTACGACGTGGTGGATCACAACGCCTTCAATCCGGAGATCGGCACGCGCGAGGATTTCGAGCGCTTCGTCGAAACGCTGCGCCGGCACGGCATGGGGCACATCCTCGACTTCGTCCCCAATCATGTCGGCGTGATGGGTGCGGACAACGCGTGGTGGATGGATGTGCTCGAGAACGGCCGCGCCTCGCGCTACGCCGAATTCTTCGACATCGACTGGTTCCCGCCCAATCCCGCGCTCACGGGCAAGCTGCTCGTGCCGGCACTCGGCGGACCTTACGGCAGCATTCTCGAAGCCGGCGAGCTGCAGCTGCGATATGAGCCGGACAGTGGCTCACTCGCCGTGTTTTATCACCAGCACCGGTTTCCGCTCGACCCGCAGACGTATCCGGCCGTGCTCGAGCGAGTGCTCTCGCACGCGGCCGCGGCGGATGCAACTGCCGATCAGCGGCTGCAATGGGAGAGTCTGAGCGCCGCGTTTCGCAAGCTCCCGGAGCGGGAAACGGCTGCGCCCGAAGCAATCGTCGAGCGCGATCGTGACAAGGAACTGCTGAAGAGCCGTCTTGCCGAGCTGGCGCGCGCCGCTCCGCCGCTGCGCACGGCCCTCGACGCAACCGTCGCTGAATTTTCTGGCGAGCGCGAGAACGCCAGGTCCTTCGATACGCTACATGAGCTGCTCGAACGCCAGTGCTATCGCCTTGCGTACTGGCGTGTGGCCGCCGATGACATCAATTATCGGCGCTTCTTCGACGTGAACGATCTGGCGGCCCTGCGCATGGAGAATCCGCAGGTGTTCGAGTCGACGCATCGGCTACTGCTGGAGCTCGTGCGCGAAGGCAAGCTCGATGGCGTGCGCATCGACCACCCCGATGGGCTGTACGACCCCGCGCAATATTTCCAGCGCCTGCAGCACGAAGCGGCGCTCGCGAAGCATCGGCTGCCGGCCGCAGGTCCGCCCGCCGTCGAAGAGGAGCCGGGACGCGGGCTCTATCTGCTCGTCGAGAAGATCACTGCGAGCTTCGAGCGGCTGCCACCAAGCTGGCCCGTGCACGGCACCACGGGCTACAACTTCGCCAACATGGTAAACGGCGTGTTCGTCGACTCCCGCGCGAAGGGACGACTCGACCGGACCTATCAGTCGTTCATCATCGACTACGTCGAATGGCAGGACGTGGCGTACGACTCGAAGGGGCTCGTGCTGCGCACGGCACTCGCCTCCGAGCTGAACGTGCTCGCCAACCAGCTCGCGCGCATTGCGCAGGCTGACCGTCATACGCGCGATTTCACCCTCAGTAACCTACGTCACGCGCTCACGGAGGTGATTGCACGCTTCCCGGTGTATCGCACGTACGTCACCGATGTGGCATCCGATGACGACAAGCGCTACATCGATTGGGCGATCGCCCGCGCGCGCCGGCAAGCGTCTTCGACCGACATCCCACTACTCGATTTCGTCCGATCGATGCTGCTCGCGGACACAACCGACGTCGACCCCGTCATGCACGCACAGGTGCGTGCGTTCGCGAGAAAATTCCAGCAGGTGACCGCGCCCGTAACCGCGAAAGGCGTCGAGGACACCGCGCTCTATCGCTTTACGCGGCTCGCGTCCCTGAACGAAGTCGGCGGTGAGCCCGACGCGTTCGGATGGAGCGTCCGCCAGTTTCACACGGACGCGCAGCAGCGCGCGCGTCAGTGGCCGCACGAGATGCTGGGCACGTCGACGCACGACACGAAGCGAGCGGAGGACGTCCGGGCCCGCATGAACGTGCTCACCGAAATGGTGTCGGTGTGGCGCAAGTCGATCCAGCGCTGGAGTCGCATGAATCGCGCGCGGCGCAAGCTCGTCGACGACCTTCCGGCGCCGGGGCCGCATGCGGAGTACCTGCTCTATCAGACGCTGCTCGGCACGTGGCCGCTCATGCCGATCGATGACGACGCGTTCAGCGCTTATCGCGGGCGCATCGAGGAATACATGATCAAGGCCTCGCGCGAGGCCAAGCGACGCACGAGCTGGGCAAACGTCAACGCCGACTACGAAGAGGCGCTGCGCCAGTTCATCCGCGCGGCGCTGGAGCGCCGCGAAGGCAATCTGTTCGCGACGGAAGTCGCCGACCTGGCGCGCGTGATGGCGCGCTTCGGCTTCCTCAACAGCCTGTCGCAGACGCTGCTCAAACTCACGGCGCCCGGCGTGCCGGACATCTATCAGGGGAATGAGATCTGGGACGATTCGCTCGTCGATCCCGACAATCGCCGGCCCGTCGATTATGAGCTTCGCCGGCGCTTGCTGGCCGATGTGAAGGGCTGGACGAAGGGCTCGCTTCTCGAGCATCTGAAAGACGCCCGCGAACGCATCGAAGACGGCCGCTGCAAGCTTTACGTCACCGCCCGCACGCTCGAATTCCGGCGTTCACATCCGGCACTCTTCCGCCTGGGGGATTACGTGCCGCTCAAGGTGCAGGGCGAATACGCATCGCACGTCGTGGCCTACGCGCGCACGCTCAATGGCCAGTTCGCGATCGTCGCCGTGCCTCGGCTGAGCGCCCGCCTCTACACCGGCCGCGATGCCGCCGCCGCGCCCGATGAGATTTGGGCGGACACGCGCATCGAGCTCCCGCGCCAGCTCGCGAGCGCGTATCAGACACGCAGGGCTGACGCGTCGCGCAGCGGCGTTACCGTCGGACTGTGCAATCTGCTGGACGGCACGAGCCATGAGCCTGACATGGCGAGCGAGCGCCCCAGCCTGCGCGTCGCCGCTCTCTTCGCCCACTTCCCCGTCGCACTCCTCACGAGTTGATCCGGGAGGCGTCCATGATCCGCAAGCTCAGCACCGGCGAATACCGCCTCTACTCCCGCAAGAAGAACCCGAAGACCGGCAAGCGCCGCAATCTCGGCACCTTCGCAACTCGCGCCGCCGCCGAGAAGCACGAGCGCGCCGTGCAGTACTTCAAGCGCCACTGAGGGCCCTTCGGGCGCGGGGAACTGTCACACTCCGCGAAAACGGGTGTCTAACCGCACGACACCCGGAGAATGCGAGTGGATCAGGCCAACCCGCTAGCCGAAGGCGCGCCCACCGAGGCCGACGACCTGCAGCTCATCGAGCGCGCCCGCGCCGGCAGCCGTGACGCGCTTGGCGAGCTCATCGCGCGCCATCAGCAATGGATCTACAACATCGTGCTGCGGATGGTTTACTTCCCGCACGACGCCGAAGACGTGACGCAGGAAATCCTGATCAAGGTCTTCACCCGGCTCGCGACGTTCGAGGGCCGCAGCGGCTTTCGCACCTGGCTGTACCGCATTGCCCTGAACCACGTGCTCAATATGAAGCGCCGCGGTCTGGAGAGAGAGGAGCTCAACTTCACGGACTACGGCCGCGGCCTGAGCGCAGCGCCGGACGCCGACCTGCCCGATACGAGCACCCTGCCCGTCGACACCCAAGTGCTGGTCGATGAGGCGCGCATCGGCTGCACGTCCGGCATGCTGCTGTGCCTCGACCGCGAGCAGCGGCTCGTGTACATCCTCGGTGCCATTTTTGGCGTCACGGACACGACGGGCGCCGAGCTGCTGGAGATTACGCCAGCCAATTTCCGCCAGAAGCTCGCACGCGCGCGCCGCGATTTGCATCAGTTCATGCGCGGGCAGTGTGGGCTCATCGATCAGGCAAATCCCTGCCGATGTGCGAAGAAGACGCGAGCCTTCATGAGGGCAGGCTACGTCGATCCGCACAAGCTGCTCTTCGCTGGCACGCGGCTCGAAGCGGTACGCGAGGTCGCCAAGGCGCGCTCGGAAGCCATCGAGGTACTCGACGCGGCCTATGCGGACATTCACCGGGATCATCCGTTTCAGCGCTCGCCCGACTTTCGCGCCGCCCTGCGCGAGCTCCTGAGCGGCGAGGCTCTCAAGCGAACTCTCGACCTGGGCTGAAGGAGTGCGCCATGCCACCCGTCGCCGACCCGCTCGCGGACCTCATCCTCACACTCGAACGCGGTGCCCTCGACCGCTGGGGCAAGGGTGATCCTGCAGGCTACCTCGACCTCTACGCGGAGGACGTCACGTACTTCGATCCGCTAGTGGGCGCGCGCATCGACGGCCTCGACGCCATGCGCGCTTACTACGCGCCGTGGGCTGGACGGATTTCAGTCCCCCGCTACGAGATCGTGAATGCACAGGTCGTCGCAGCCGGCGACCTCGCTCTCCTCACCTACAACCTGGTGAACTACCAGCGCGGCGCCGACGGCAAGGAATCGCCGGGCAGCCGCTGGAACTGCACCGAAGGCTTTCGACGCGAGCGCGCGCAGTGGAAGATCGTGCACTCGCACTGGTCGTTCACGCGGCACAGCGCGTTCCAAAACATGACACCGGAGCAGAGCGAGGGCGTGGATTGACGATTCGTCCAGCACGTTGACGAGGCGTCATCTCAAAAAAAATCTATCGCATTCGCACGACGTGCGGCAGACTTGCACCCACCCATGGGGGGCCAGGGGCTCAATTGAACGCGATCGCCGCATCCGTCGAGCGCAACCGCGTCGACTTTGCACGCCACTTCATTCCTGAAGTGCTGACGCCGCTCTTCTTTACCTCCATCTACAGCGAGCTCGATGCGCGCCATCGCCTGCGCTACAACCAGCTGCAGGCGTTGTACTTCAACGAGCAGATCATCTTCTTCGAGACCCTGATCGGCACCGGCCTGATGCAGGGGCTGCTGCACACCGGGTGGCCGGAGGATTTTCGCGCGAAGCTGCAGGATCTCTGGGATGACGAGGTGCGCCACACGGAAATGTTCAGGCGCCTGAATCGGCGCTGCGCACCCGAGCTCTACGGCGGGACGGATTCATGTTTCATCCGCGTGCCGCGTGCCTGGATGGCGGTGCTCCGCTGGACGACGCAGCACCCGCGGTTCTTCCCGTTGTACCTGTGGCTGATGCTGCTGATGGAAGAGCGCTCGCTCTACTACTCCGGGCAATTCATCCGCTCGAAGGAAAAGCTGGAGCCGAACTTCGTCGCGGCCTATCGGGCGCATCTGCTCGACGAAGCAAGTCACGTGAGGTGCGACCAGGAACTGCTCGATCGCTGGTGGCCTGGCGTGCCGCACGGGCGGCGCCGCTGGAATGCACGCCTGTTCGCGTGGATGGTGCACGAATTCTTCTCGGCGCCTCGACGCGGACAATTGAGCGTGGTGCGGCGACTCATGGGTGAATTCCCGCAGCTGCAACCGCTGCGCGCGGAAATCGAGCGACAGCTGCTCGCGCTCGATACCGACGAGCGCTACCACTTTTCGATCTACTCCCGGGAAATCACGCCGCGCTGCTTCGCGAGCTTCGACCAGTGGCCGGAGTTTCGCGTGCTGGAGCGCGTGATGCCCGGCTACCGATCGCCCTCGAGGGCAGTCGCATGAGCACGCCCGTGGGGCGCGCGCCGCCCGCCGAACAGTTCGCCAGGTATCCGGCATCCTGGTACCTGTTCAGCGCCAGCGCGGCACTGACGCACGGTCCCGTCTCGAAAGCGATGCTCGGGAGGCGACTGGTCGCCTTCCGCACGCAATCCGGTCACGCCGTCGTCATGGACGGAAACTGCGCACATCTCGGCGCGGACCTCGGCTGCGGCAAGGTTGTCGGCGAGACCATCCAGTGCCCCTTTCACGGCTGGCGCTATGGCACGGACGGCATCTGCAAGCACACACCCGTCGTCGCCTTCGGAACCGCCCGTCCGGCCGCGAACGTGCCGCCCTACGCACGCCTGCAGACCTATCCCGTCGTCGAGCGTCACGGCTATCTGTTCTTCTTCAACGGCCGCGAGCCGCTCTTCCCGCTGCCGTTCTTCTGGGGCGAAGACCCCGATCGTTTCGTCGCCGGCAAGATTTTCACGTACACCGCCGACTGCAACTGGTACATGAGCTCCTCGCACGCGTTCGACATGCAGCACTTCGCATCGGTGCATGATCGGGAGCTGATCGAACCCCCGGTCATCGACTGCCCGGCTCCCTTCGCGAGGCGCAACAGCTATCACGCCAAGGTGGTCGGCCGGCACCTGCTCGACCGCTTGCTCAATCGTTACGCCGGCAAGACTGTGCGCATCACGCTGTCCGTCTGCGGCGGCACCTTTGCGCTCGTCACCGCGAACTTCGGCGGCGCGCACAGCCGATTCCTCGTTTCCCAGCAGCCCCTCGAGAACGGGCAGACGCTGTGCGAAGGCATCTGCTTCGCGCCGCGCTCGGGTTTCGCGCCGCTCGACCGCTTCAATCTGTTCGTGCGACGCGTGTTCACGCACGGGTATCTCAAGGCCGAGGCGCGCGACATTCGCGGCACCCAGTACCGGCCGCAGCGCTTCACGGTGCACGACCGGGAAATGATCGAGTTCTTCCAGTGGGCCGCCGCGCTTCCGCAAAGCGCCCCTGCCGCCATACCGATCGACAACAACCTCGAAGGCACAGGCCATGAAAAAATGGATCACGGTCCTAGCGCTCCTCCTCGCTCCGCTGCCCGCGCTGTCGCAGGACTCCGCGACGGAGGACCCGGCTCACTCTGAGCTGCGCGCGCTGCGGGACGGGCTCCTCGAAGCGATCAGGAAAGGCGACGTCGAGCGGGAATTGAGCTACCTGCACCCGAACGTCGTGGTGACCTGGCAGAACGCGGAAGTGAGCCGCGGGCGCGAGGGCGTGCGCGCCTATCTCAACCGCATGCTCAATGGGCCGAGCAAGATCGTGAACGACTACAAGCTCGATCTGAACGTGGATGAGCACACGATCCTCTACGGCGGCGACACCGGCATTTCCTTCGGCAGCTCGCGGGAGCACATTGGCCTCGCCGCCGGCCAGAGCCTCGACTACCCCGCGCGCTGGAGCGCGACGCTCGTCAAGGAAGACGGCAAGTGGCTCGTGGCGAGCCTGCATGCGTCCACGAATCTGTTCGAGAACCCCCTCGCCGGCTCGATGAAGCGGCTCATGTATCTCGCCTCCGGCGGCACGCTGCTCGCGGGCCTCATCATCGGCTGGCTCATTGGCCGGCGCCGCAGGGCTGCTGCATGAGTGTGACCGGAGCGCTGGCGACGGCACCCGCGACGGTCGAAGACCTCGATGAGGCGACTACGCGGCTGTACCGATCCGTTTGCGAATCCGAGCCGCACCGCGAGTTCATCGCCACGGTCGAGCGCCTGATGCGCGAGGCGGCCAGCACGCCGCCGCCCGCTGACACGACGCTCGTCATCGTGCCGGCCGCGTTCTACCGCGAAAATCCGCGCTCGGGCGCGGACGGGCACATCGTGCGGGCGCAGGCGGAAGCGCTCGGCTGGAAGGTCGATGCGATCCCGCTCGCAAGCGACGGCTCAACACTCGCGAATGCGCGCACGATCATCGAGTGGTTGAGCACGAAGCGCGACGGCGGGCGGCTCGTGCTCGTCTCGCTCAGCAAAGGGGGCTCGGACCTGAAAGTCGCGCTGGCGCAGCCGGGCGCGCCGCAAGCGTTCGAGCGCGTCGCGTGCTGGATCAACCTGTGCGGCATTCTCGACGGCACCCCGCTCTCCGAGTGGCTGCTGTCCTGGCACGTCGAAGCCGCCTTGAGTCGTGTCTATTACCGATTGCTCGGAATCACCGTCGACTTCGTGCGCGATTTGCGGCGTGACCGCGGAGGCCCGCTCGATTTCGAGCTGCGGCTACCGGCTCACGTGCAGCTCATCAGCATCGCCGGCTTTCCTTTGCGCAAGCACATGACGAGCGGACTCGGGCGTCGTTGCTACGACCGCGTGGCCGTGCACGGGCCGAACGACGGCGTCATCGTTCTTTCGGACGTCTGTGCGCAGCCCGGTTTGATCTATCCCATCTGGGGCGCGGATCATCTCCTGCGATCAGGCGCCGACATCAACCGGCTGCTGCGCGCGGTGCTGCAATACGTGGGGCAACAATTGATACGATGACGGGTGAGGCGGCGGCCCTCGCCGCCTCGCACAGCCAACGGTTTCTGGCCTGGCCAGGCTGGCGCCATCTGCGTTACGCCGCGTGGCTTTCGCTCGCCAACCTCGTTTGGTTCGAGCTCATCTTCATCGCCTGCGATGCCATCACGCGCGGCCGCACGTTCCGGCTGCCAATCCACACTCCGCTCGATTTGCAGATCCCATTCGTGCCCTCGATGTCGATCGTCTACCTCTCGATCGATCTGCTGCTGCTCGCAGGACCTTTCATCCTTCGAACGCGCCGGGAATTTCGCGCCGCGATCGCCATGCTCGCCGTTGTCATCGCGATTGGGGGCATTTGCTTTCTGCTGTTCCCCGCTGACCTCGCGTATCCGCCCGTGAGCGACAGCGCTCTCGGCATCTGGGCGGGCGCATTTCACGTCACCGACGCCGTGAATCTCACCTACAACCTCGTTCCGTCGTTGCACGTCGCGCTCACCGTCGCCTGCGTCGCCGCGTTCACCTTGCACACCGGGTCGCTCACGAGGGCTCTGATGTGGCTCTGGGCCACGGCCATTGCGGTGTCGACGCTGCTGACCCATCAGCACCATCTGCTCGACGCGGTAAGCGGCTGGCTCCTCGGCGAGCTGTGTTTTCGGCTGGTTTATCGACCGCTGGCTCGTTCTTAGCTGGCATCCTGCCCGAATTCGGGCAAAAATCGACCCTCTCGACCCTCAGGTCGTCACACTGCGCGCCGCATGTCGGATCTGGGCGAGCTCCAGGAGCTGATCACTTACCTCGTACGCACGAGCCGCCTCACCCCCGCCGAAGCCCGGCGCGTGGTGGGCGAGGTGCTGGCATTCCTGGATGAAACTCCGGATGCGTTCATTCGACGGCGTCACCTGGCGCTACAGAGCGAGGGCCTGCCAAACGCCGCGATCTTCTCGCGGCTCGCGGCGGAGCTCGCGCAATGGCGATTCCGCGCACCGGAGTACAGCGAGCGACAGATCCGCCGAATCATCTACGGCTGAGACCAAGTCTGGAGACGCTCGCATGTGTGGAATCGTCGGCTATATCGGCCAGCGCGACGCGGTGCCGATCCTGATGGAAGGCTTGCATCGGCTCGAATACCGCGGCTATGACTCCGCGGGCATCGCGGTGGCGAAGTCGAACAAACTTCGCGTGTACAAGAGCCGCGGCAAAGTGCGCGAAGTGGAGCGGCTGCTGCCGGAGACGCTGAGCGGCGCACCGGGCATTGCGCATACGCGCTGGGCCACACACGGGGAGCCTAGCGACCGCAACGCTCATCCGCACACGGACGCGAGCGGGCGGTTCGCGATCATCCACAACGGCATCATCGAGAACGCGGCTGCACTGCGCAGGCGTCTCGAATCGCAAGGCGTGACGTTTCAGTCGGAGACCGATTCCGAAGTGCTCGCGCATCTGATTGCGGCCATGCCGGCCGACAAGCTCGAGGATTCCGTCCGCGCCGCGTTGCGGCTCGTGACTGGAACGTACGGGCTCGCGGTGCTCGATGCGAAGCGGCCGGAGTCGATCGTCGTCGCACGCAATGGCAGCCCCGTGATTCTCGGCATCGGCGCGGATGAGATGTTCGTCGCTTCGGATGCGGCGGCAATCGTGCGGCACACGCAGAGTGTGGTGCACCTCGACGATGGCGAGATCGCGGTCGTGCGTGCCGAGGGCTATGAGACCTCGACGCTCGAGGGCGGTGCAACCGCCAAAACGCCGCTCACGATCAACTGGGCGAGCGAGGCGCTCGACAAGGGCGCGTTCTCGCACTACATGCGCAAGGAAATCGCCGAGCAGGCGGATGCGATCCGGCGCACGTTGAGCGGACGGCTGGAGGCGCGCTTCAACACGACGCATCTCGGCGGGCTCGTGACGGCGGCGCGCGAGATGCTCGAAGTGCGGCGCGTGAAGGTTCTCGGTTGCGGCTCGGCTTACATCGCCGGCTGCATGGGCGCGCAGATGATCGAGCAGCTCGCGCGCATTCCGGCACACGCGGAGCCGGCGTCGGAGTTTCGCTATCGCAATCCCGTCATCGAGCAGGACACGCTGTACATCGCGGTGAGCCAGTCGGGCGAGACGTTCGACACGCTAGCGGCCGTGCAGGAGATCCGGCGCAAGGGCGGACGCGTGCTCGGCATCGTGAACGTCGTCGGCAGCACGATTGCGCGCGAATGCGGTCGCGGGATCTATCTTCACGCCGGGCCTGAGATCGCCGTGGTCGCGACGAAGACCTTCACGTGCACGGCGGTGGCGTTTGCGTTGTTCGCCGTGCATCTCGGCCGGTTGCGCGACCTGTCGACCGCGGACGGCGCACGGCTCATCGCTGCGCTGGCCGCGCTGCCGGATCAAATCAACGCGATCCTCGAGCAAGAGCCGCAGATCGAGGCTCTCGCGCACAGGATCGCTCGCGCCCAGAACGCATATTTCGTAGGCCGGGCGGCGGGCTACGCCGTTGCGATGGAAGGCGCGCTGAAGCTGAAGGAAGTGAGCTATCTGCACGCCGAAAGCTATCCGGCATCGGAGCTCAAGCACGGCCCGCTCGCGTTGATCGCGCCCGACACGCCGACCGTCGTGGTCATGCCGCGCGATGAGCTCTTTTCGAAGAACATCTCGACGATCGAGGAGATCCGCGCGCGCAGCGGCCCCACCTACGTCGTGACGCACGAGGGCGAGCTCCCGGTGCCCGTGGACGGCGTGATCACGGTGCCGAAATCGCAGGCCGAGCTCGATCCAATCCTGCTCAACATTCCGTTGCAGCTACTGGCGTATCACGTCGCGCTTGCGAAGAACCGCGACATCGACCAGCCCCGCAACCTCGCGAAGTCGGTAACCGTGGAGTAGCGCGGAGCGCCTAGCGGTAGCCGCGGGCCTGCAGCGTGAAGAGATGGGCGTAGCGACCGTTGAGCTGCATGAGCTCTTCGTGGCTGCCGAGCTCGACGATGCGGCCGCGGTCGAGCACCGCTATCTGGTCAGCCATGCGTACGGTCGAGAAGCGATGCGAGATCAGGATGGTGATGCGCTCGCGCGCGAGCTGCCGGAAGTGTTCGAAGACTTCCGCTTCGGCCTGCGCATCCATCGCGGCAGTCGGCTCGTCGAGCACGAGAATGTCGGCGCGGGTGCGCATGAAGGCGCGCGATAGCGCGATCTTCTGCCACTGGCCGCCGGAGAGCTCGCGGCCGTCCTGGAACCACTTGCCGAGCTGGGTCTGATAACCGGCGGGCAGCGTTTCAATGAAGTCGCTCGCCTGCCCCTTCGCGGCGGCCTCGCGCCAGCGCGGTTCATCCTCGAAATGCCGCTCGTCGCCCGCGCCGACGTTCTCGCCGACCAGCATCTGGTAGCGCGTGAAATCCTGGAAGATGACGCCGATGCGTTCGCGCAGCGCAGTCGGGTCCCACTGCGCGAGATCGAGGCCGTCGAGCAGAATCCGGCCGGACGTCGGCTGGTACAGCCGCGTCAGCAACTTGATCAGCGTCGTCTTGCCGGAGCCGTTCTCGCCTACGAGTGCGAGGCTCGCGCCCGGCTGCAAATGCAGCGTAACGCCTTCGAGTGCAGGCTCGCTGGCACCCGGATACGTGAAGCCGACGTTCTCGAATCGAATGCCATCTTCGGGCTGCGGTCCGCGCGCCGCCGCGCCTGCCGGCGGCGGCACTTCGGTTTCGAGGTAGTCGTACAGCGTAGAGAGGTACAGATTGTCTTCGTACATGCCGCCGACGGCCGAGAGACTCGCGGACACGGCCGACTGACCCTGACGGAACAGCATGAGATACATCGTCATCTGCCCGAGCGTGATGAAGCCGCGCACGGTGCTGACGGCAATCCAGGCGTATGCCGCATACAAGGCGACGGTCGCGATGAGACCGAGACCGAAGCCCCACGCATCGCGACGGATCGTGAGCGCGCGATCGGCGCTGTACAGGCGGTTGAAGATGCCCCGATAGCGGTCGAGGAAGCGACTGCCGAGCCCGTAGAGCTTGACCTCCTTGGCGTGATCCTCGCGCGCGAGCACGGTTTCCAGATACATCTGCATGCGCGTTTCGGGGGACCGCCAGCGGAACAGCCGGAAGGCATCGCCCGAGAACTTCGCTTCGGCGATGAACGCCGGCAGCCCGGCCAGCAACAGCACGGCGACCGCCCAGGGCGAGAAGTGAATGAGCAACGTGCCGTAGCTCACGAGCGAGATGCCGTTCTGCACGAGCCCGAACGTGCGCATGACGAGACTGAGGGGCCGGCTCGAGGCTTCGCGCCGCGCGCGCGTGAGTTTGTCGTAGAACTCGGAATCCTCGAAGTGACGCAGCTCCAGGGTGAGCGCCTTCTCGAGGATCATCACGTTCACGCGCTGACCGAGTTGTGCGCGCAGCAGCGACTGGCAAAGCGAGAGGCCGCGCTGAGCCGCCGCGATGGCCGCGACGAGCACACCTTCGAGAATCACGAGCTCGATCACGCGCGATGCATCGCCGTCCGCGCCCTTCATGGCCGCGACGACGGCGTCGACGATGAGCGAGCCGACATACGCCACCGCGGCGGGCAGCGCGCCCGCGATCACCGTCAGCACACCGATGGCGAGGGTGAGACGCCGACTCGTGCTCCAGACGAGCTCCACCGCGCGGCGGCTGTAGCGGAACACGCCGAAGAAGCCGCGAACGTTGAGGCCCTTGTCGCCGGGTGCCGGCGCCAGGCGATGGACGAGACGCCCCGGCGCGGGACGCGCGCGAGCCGATGCGTTCTGAGGCTGTGGATCAGCCACGGGGCGGCGGGGTACGGGGCATGCGGCTATTGCTTGGGGCGCTCGGCCACCGATTCCAGTGGCATCGTCGGCTTCGCGCCCACGCGAGTGATCAGACGCGACCCGCGCCGGAAGAACACGTAGCCGTAAATCCACGATACGAGCACCGAAATCCGGTTCCGGAAGCCGATCAGCGTGGTGATGTGCAGGGCGAGCCAGGCGAGCCAGGCCAGGAATCCGCCGAAGCGAAACGGCCCGATTTCCACCACGGCGCGCGACTTCCCGACCGTAGCCATCGAGCCGAGGTCCTTGTAGTGGAAGCCCGCGGCGCGCAGGCCATCCTTCCCCGCGATCTCGTTCTGGATGACGCGCGCCACATAGCGCCCCATCTGCAGCGCGCCCTGAGAGACGCCCGGCACCTGCTTGCCGGTCTTCGAATCGACGAGATAGGCCGCGTCACCGATGACGAACACGTTGGGGTAGCCGGCGATCGAGCAGTCCGGCTGCACTTTCACGCGCCCGCCCGGCCCGAGCTCGGCGCCCAGCCTCTGCACGATCGGAGCGGCGCGCACCCCTGCCGCCCAGATCACGTTGTAACTGCGCAGGCGCTCGCCGCCCACTTCGACACCGTCGCGATAGATGGCGGTAACGGGCATGCCGAGCCGCACTTCGACCCCGAGCCCCTCGAGCTGCCGCAGCGCCCGCTTCGAGGACGCGGGCTCGAACGCACCCAGCAGCCGCGGCCCCGCCTCCAGCAGGATCACCCGGGCGCGCCGCGTATCGGCTACGCGGAAATCGCGCGGGATCACATCGACCGCCAGCTCCTTGATCGCGCCGGCCAGCTCCACCCCCGTCGGACCGCCGCCGACGATGACGAACGACAGGTGGGCGGAGCGTTCGGCGAGGTCGCTTTCGAACTCCGCAGCCTCGAACGATTGCAGCAGCCGCGAACGGATCAGCGTCGCGTCCTCGACCTCCTTCATGCCGGGCGCGGCGCGGGCCCACTCCGTGTGTCCGAAGTAGTTGTCGACCGCACCTGGCGCGAGAACCAGGTAGTCGTACGCCACCGGCTTGCCATTCACGAAAATGCGCTTCTCGTCCAGCGCGACGCGCTCGACCTCCCCCAGCATGACCAGCGCATTGCGCTGATGGCGCAGGATCGTGCGGATGGGCTGAGCGATATCCGCCGGGCCCAGCGCCGCGCTCGCCACCTGATAGAGCAGCGGCTGGAAGAGGTGGTAATTGTTGCGATCGACGACGACGAGCTCGATGGGCGCCTTTTTCAGCGCGCGGGCACAGAACAGCCCGCCAAATCCGCAGCCGACGATGACGACGCGGGGCGCTGTGGGGGCGGAAGGTGTGGGAGAGGACGGGTCAGGGGATGTTCGGTTCACCGGACGAATTGTCCAGCATCCGAGCCTTGGGTTAGAAGAGGGCCCCAATCGGCGAGCGGCTCGGAGGCCGAGGCGCCGCCAGGCCGAACGCTCCTTCAAGCATTCCGTCGGTTGAGGGCCTCTCTGGACCGGTGATTCGGTTATTTCTGGGCGATGGCGCGGCGGCGCGAGCGTGGGTCGCGTCAGCGTGCGCCGGCGCACCGCCCAGAAATAGCCGAATCACCGGGCCCGACGAGAACGAAGGAAGCGAGCCGCGGGTTCCGCGCGTTGCGGCGGAAGGAAGCAAGTCCGGTGCCGCAGGCGCGGCGCGCGCGTTCGCCTCACCGGCGCGTGGCGCGGTGGGCGAATGGCTCGGTGGAAATCGCGGCGACTTCAGCTCTTTGCGCGCTGATACAACGGCATCACTTTCGGAACCAGCGACTGCAGGTCCTGGATGCGCGACTGCGGAGAAGGATGGGTACTGAGGAACTGCGGCGTGCCGCCTTGCTCCGCGGCGATCATTTTTTTCCACACACTGACGGCTGCGTTCGGGTCGTAGCCGGCACGCGCCATGAGCTCGAGACCGATGGTGTCCGCTTCGGATTCCTGCTCACGGCTATGCGGGAGCTGGAACGTCACCGCTGCCACGGTATTTGCCATGTTCTGCAAACCCTCGCCGGCACCAGTCAGCACGGCTACGCCAGCGAGGGCGATCTGCTGAGTCATGGCCCGCGAGACGCGCTCGCGGCTGTGCTCGCGCAAGGCATGCGCCATCTCGTGCCCCAGCACGGCGGCGAGCTCGGCATCGGTCAAGTCCAGCTTTTCGACCAGCCCGCTGTAGACCATGATTTTGCCGCCCGGCATGCAGTAGGCATTCAGATCCGGCGTCGTCAGCGTGTTCACTTCCCATGGCCAGCCGGGCGCGTCGGACCGGAACGTGGCCGTCGCCGGAATCAGCCGCTGCGAGATGTTCCGCACGCGCGAGGTGAGCGCGCTGCTGGAATTGAGCTTGCCTTCCGCCTGCGCTTTCTTCTTCTCTTCCGCGTAGGCCTGGGCGGCGCCCTGCTCCACTTCCTGCTCGGAGACCATCATGCGCTGCTTGCGCTGTACACCGACCGTCCCAGGTTGAGTCGTCTGGACGGTTTCGCAGGCCGACAAGCTAACCAGAGCGGCAACGGTTGCCGCCACAAGAACGCGCTTCAGGATCATGGCTATCAACCTCTAGCGGGTGCGGACTCACCCGTCAGCGTGACCTGAGCAAGATTCATTCCGCCGCAATCGCCAGGATCGCGGCGAGACTTCGCTCGACGTCTACGTCGGTCGTCGCCCAGGATGAAATGCTGAGACGCATGGCGGTCTTGCCCTGCCATACGGTGACGCCTGCCCAGCACGTGCCGTCGCGCTGAATCGCTTCGATCACTCGGCGCGTGCGCTGCGCGTCGCCGAAGCTCACGAGCACCTGGTTCAGAACCACCTCGTTGAGTATGTCGAAGCCGGCGGCGCGCAGTCCCTCGGCGAAGCGTCTCGCCTGCCGGCAATTGCGTTCGAAGAGCTCCGCGAGACCTTTGCGTCCCAGAGAGTGAAGCGCGGCCCACACTTCGACACCACGCGCGCGACGCGAGAGCTCCGGCGTGTAGTCGCTCGGATTGCGCGCCGCTGTTTCGGTCGGAAGATAGTCCGCGGTGATTGCCATAGCCGCCCGCAGCGTGGCGGGTTCACGCACGAACGCGAGGCCGCAGTCGTATGGCACGTTGAGCCACTTGTGCGCGTCGGTCGCCCACGAGTCGGCTTTCTCCAATCCTCGAGCCAGGTAGCGCAGCGACGGAGCGGCTTTCGCCCACAATCCGAAAGCGCCGTCGACGTGCACCCACGCGCCCTGCGCATGCGCGGCCGCGATGATCGGCTCGAACGGATCGAACGCACCCGTGTTCACATTGCCCGCCTGGAGCAGAACGATGGTCGGACCGCGCATCGGCGGCAACGCGTCGAGTCGCATGCGGCCCTGACCGTCAACGGGCACTCGCACGATGCGCCCACGTCCCAAGCCCAGCATTCCGAGCGACTTGAGCACCGTCGGGTGCGCTTCGTCCCCGGCCAGCACGGTGATCGGCGGCGCGCCAAAGAGACCGTTGGCCTCCACGTTCCAGCCGACGCGCGCCAGCACACCGTTGCGTGCCGCCGCGAGCGCCGTGAAGTTGGCGACAGTTGCACCCGTAACGAATGCGCCACCCGTGCCCGAGGGTAAGTCGAAGAGATCCACCAGCCAGCGCAGGGCCACGGTCTCCAAATGAGATACACCCGGCGAGGAGGCGTGCAGCCCCGCGTTCTGATCCCAGGCGCCGGCCAGCCAGTTGGCCGCGAGCGCGGTCGGGAGCGACCCGCCAATGACGAAGCCGAAGAAGCGCGGCCCGGCCATGCCCATCGTCGCCGGCGATACGAGGCGATCGAGCAATTCGAGCGTGCGTTCGGGCGAGTGGGGCTCGGCGGGAAGTGGCGTGTCCAGCTCTGTCAGGGCGGCGATGGCAGCCGGACTCGGCGCCACCGAACGCTGACCGAGACCGGCGAGATAGACCTGGGCTCGCCGGGCAGCCGCGGTGAGGATGGAATGCATTCGGAAGCGACTCTCTGTTCGACTCGACCGATACAACGCAAACGAGCGACGGAACCTGACGGGTGCCAGACGTCGGAGTTTATTGCGCTGCGGACCGCTTGCCCGAATGCCCCTGAACGGAGCCCGGAGTTCACAGAACGTGGGAGAGGGAGTGCAAACGCCCGCCACAGGACCGAAGGCCTGTAGCGGGCGTCTCACCACAGTCACCTTCTCGACCCTGACAAGGAGCCGACCGTGGCTACCGTTGGAATACGTCCCTATGTCCATTTAGTCGTGTACACGGGGGAATTCCGTTACGCGGTTACTGCGAGTACTATCGCTTGCGCACCAGAGGAAGGCGCCGCTGACGAAACGGGAGTCAGACGACCAACAAGGAGGAAAAAGGAACGACTCAAGCGGGGTCTCGCGTGGCAAGAATTGAGGATCGATTTCTCCTCCATGCACTAGAGTTCGAAAGCGTCCTGCGCGCGTGTCTATATCGGTACACGCACAACGCCTCTGATGTCGACGAGCTGCTGCAGGAGACCTACGCCCGTTTGCTGGTAGCCGGTTCCACCGCGCAACCGAACGTCCGTTCGATGCGCGCGTTCTGTCTCACCGTTGCGAGAAACGTCGCGCTCGACTGGCTGCGCCATCGGCAGATCGTGCCGATCGAGCTGGTGGCGGACATGGAAGCGCTCGACGTTCTGGACGAGGGGGCGCAGATAGAAGAAATCGTGAACGCTCATCAGGAGCTGTCACTCCTGGCGAGCGCGGTGGAGCAATTGCCCACCCGCTGCCGCCAGGTCTTCACGCTGCGCAAGGTCTATGGATACAGTCAAAAGGAGATTGCGGAACGGTTGCAGATTTCGGAGAACACCGTCGAGCAGCACCTCACGAAAGCGGCACGCCGGTGCGCGCAAGTGCTGTTCGAGTCACCGCGCACCGCGCACCAGGACAACGGAATGTTCGCGAGACTGCGTCGTCGCATGAAGAGCTATGACGAGAGCGCCTGAACAGCTCATAGAGACAGCGGAACAGATCGAACAGACTGCGGCCGGATGGGTCACCCGAATCGACCTCTACGGCACACCGGATGAATGGGCCCGGCTCGATGCCTGGCTCGCCGCGAGCCCGAAACATCGCGCCGCATTCCTCAGACTGTCGGTTGCGTGGCGGCGTGCGGATCAGCTGAAGAATCTCGCCGCCCTCGGCACCGACGTCGATGCGGATCTGCTCGACCCGAATCGCTGGTCGAGTCTGCCCGAGGAGAAAGTCGCACCCGAGCCGCCGCCCCAGCGCCAGAGCGCGCCAGGCGCAATCGTCGATCTCGCTTCCCGGCGCTTGGAACCTCACGAGTTGCACCAGCAAGGGCTGCGCGCCCTGGGTGCCGAGCCGCGCGAATCGCAGCGTGCGCCTCGCCAGCTCTCCGCCAGAGGCTCGCGAATCGCGGCCTCGTTCGTCGTCGCACTGACGCTCGCGGCGGGCAGCGTGTTCGCAGGCTGGAAGCTTCTCGATCGCCACGATACGCAGACGTACACGACCACGGTTGGTGAATTCCGCCGCATCACATTGACTGACGGCAGCGTTCTCGCGCTCAACACCGACAGTGCCGCGCGCGTCGATATGTCCGGCACGCATCGCGTAGTGGAGCTCGAGCGCGGCGAGGCTCTGTTCACCGTCGCGCACGACAAGACACGCCCCTTCGACGTGCACTCGGGCAAGGTCGTGGTGCGCGCGGTCGGCACGCAGTTCTCCGTGAGAAAGCGCGATGAAACGTCCGCGGATGTGCTGGTCTCGGAGGGGAAGATCGCCATCAATCCTCCTTCGAGTTCCACCTTTGGTATGGGGTCCTACATGAAGGTGCGCAACGGGCGCATCACCACGGCCCTGCTGCCCGCAAGTGACATAAGCGACCGGCTCTGGTGGGTTACCACGCAGCGGTTGACGGTCAAAGGTGCGACCGTGTCGGAAGTCGTGGCGGAATTGAATCGCTACAATCTGCGCAAAATCGAGATTCAGGCCCCGGGCCTCGCAGAACAAAACATCGGCGGCACCTTCCGCACGGGAGATCCAGAAGGCTTCGTTTCCGCTCTCGAACGCATCACCCCCATTCGCGTACGCCATCTGACCCGCGGGTCGGAGGAGATCATCAGCGTCGAGAAAGGAGGGTCGCCATGACTTAGCCGTTCGCGACAAGGGGGTCGACAGTCGACAACTTCGGAAACAACCCCGGTAAGGATGCCCACGACAGGGAACAAGAACGGGTGAACAAAGGATGACTGCGGCAAGACAGGGATGGTGCGCGATCGCGCTGCTCGCGATTGCGATGGTCGGAGGGAAGACGCTCGCCGCGCGGGCCGCATCGGGCCCCTCCACGATCCTGCATTTCAATATTCCGAGCGGCAAGCTCGCCGACCGGATGAGCACGTTCGCGCTGCAATCCGAATTGCAGGTGCTCTACAAGTTCGACGGCATTCAGGACATCACGACGCAAGCAGTGATCGGCGACCTCACGCCCGGTCAGGCGCTCGAGAAGATGCTTGCCGGCACCGATATCGTGCCGGAGTTCGTGAAGCCGCAGACCGTGGCGCTCACGCGCCGCTCGCTTGCCGGCGATGGCGCGATCGGCACTGGCCGCGCGGGTTCGCACGCGAAGCCCGGTTTACGCTCCGAGCCGACGGACCGGCGCACGGTGAAAGCCGAGCGGCCGGACGAAGTCGAAGTGATTGGCCAGCGCCCCTTCCGGCCCTCGCTTCAGGGCGCCCCGGGGATCAATCTCATGCAGATGGAGCGCGTCGAGATCGACGCTCTGGGCGTTGCCACGGTGCCGGAAGTGCTCCACACGCTTCCGCAGGTATTCGGCGGCGGGCCCACCGACGACACCGTCATCGGGCGCGAGGCGGCGACCAATGCGGCGCGCGGCTCGGGCATCAATATTCGGGGCATGGACGCGGGCTCTACGCTGATCATGATCAACGGCCATCGTGTCACTCCCGGCGGAACGAAGGGGCTCTTCGTCGACGTCTCGAACGTGCCGCTGATCGCGGTGGAAAGCATCCAGATCGTGCCGGAGAGCAGCTCCACGCTGTTTGGCGCGGACGCCGTCGGCGGCACCGTCAACTTCGTGATGCGCGATCACTTCGACGGCCGCCTGACGACGGGACACTTTGGCTCGACGACACAGGGCGATCTCACCGAAAGCTATGCCGGACAAGTCTTCGGCCTCAAGACGGACACGGGCAGCGGGCTCGTGTCGTTCGATTTCTATACGCGCAGCCCGCTCGAGGCGCGGCGGCGCCCGCAAGTGACGAGCGACCTCACCCGCTTCGGCGGCAGCGATTTCGATCAGAGCACGGCTTCTCCGGGCACGATCCTGATCGGGCCGACTTCCTATGCGATTCCCGCGGGCCAGGATGGCACGCATCTCGATTTTTCGTCGCTCGTGCCGGGCACGCGCAATCAACGCGACTCGTTCGCCGGGGTCGACGTGCTCGGTCGGCAACAACGCTGGAGCGCGTTCGGTACCTGGAAGAACGCGCTCACCGACTCGGTGTCGGTGTTCACCGATGCACTGTTCAGCCAGCGCAACCTGCGCGGCAACGCCGCCGCGGTCGGCGGCAACATTCCCGTGCCGGCTTCGAATCCCTTCCGTCCGGCCCTCGCGCCGAATATCCCGGTCGTCGTGGCTTACAACTTCGCGAAGGAGCTGGGCAACGCGATCGGCGATGGCCGGGTGAAGACGGACAATCTGGCGGCCGGGCTCGACTGGGACCTCGGACTGTGGAACGTCGTGGGCACCGCGACGTATGCCTCCGAACGACTGGACTTCCGCCTCTACAACACGCTCGATCGTCTGGCGTTGAACACTGCGTTGGCGGACTCAAACCCGTTAACGGCGCTCAATCTCTTCGGGGATGGCAATCACACCAATCCGGCGACGATCGAAGCGCTGCGCACGACCGCCTACAGCGGCTCGCGCTCCTATCTGAAGTCGCTCAACGTGACGGCGACCGGGCCCGTGCTCCCGCTGCCGGGTGGCAGCCTGAGCCTCGCGCTAGGCGCGGAATACCGCGACCAGCATTTCGCGTCCAACGTCCGCCAGTCGTCCGCATCGGCTGCGCAGATCGAGAGTTCCCAGCGCGACGTACGCGCGCTCTTTGCGGAGATGCGGATTCCGCTGTGGGGCGAGAGCAATCGGCGCGCCGCACTCCAGAGACTGGAGCTGTCGATCGGCACGCGCTATGAGGACTACACGGACTTCGGCCACAGCATCACGCCGCATTACTCGCTCGAGTGGTCACCGCTGCCCTTCCTCTCGCTGCACGGCTCGCGTGCTTACTCGTTCCGCCCACCCAGCCTGTACGACATGAACGAGAGCTTCAACGCCATCACCGTGGCGACGCTTCCGGATCCGTCCGCGCCGGGTGGCCTGTCACCGACGATGATCTGGTCGGGCAACAATGCGGACATTCGCAAGGAAACGGCGCGTAGCTGGACCGCGGGCTTCGACATCACGCCGCGGAGCATGCCGGGGCTGTCGTTCGCGAGCACGTACTTCGACATCGACTTCACCGATCGTCTCAGCGAGCCGGCGCCCACGCTCGGCCTGCTGTCGGATCCGAGCTACGCCGCCATGATCACCCGCAACCCCAGCGCGGCGCAGATCGCGAAGGCGTGCCAGCGCGCCACGCAATTCGCGTTTCCCGGCGTGTGCCAGCTTCCCGTCTCCGTGCTCGTCGACTCTCGTCTGCACAACGACGCGCGCATGCACACGCGGGGCGTCGATGTCATCACGAAGTACGTGCGCGATTTTCGCCTCGGTACCGTGTCATTCGGGCTGAACGGCACGTACATCATCGACTTCGCCACCGCAACCCTGGCCGGCCAGTCGCTAGTGGATCGCGTGAGCACGCAGAACAATCCGATCGACCTGCGCGTGCGCAGCTCGGCTGGCTGGAAGCGCGGCGGCCTCGATCTGATGACCTACGTGAACTTCTGGAATCACTATCGTGACAACACGAGTGTGCCGAATCGCGACGTCTCCTCGCTCACCACGTTCGACTTCAACGTCGCCTACACACTCTCGGCCGAGCGCGGTTGGGGCTTTGGTGAGACGACCCTCGCGCTGAGCGCACAGAACGTGTTCGACCGCGGGCCGCCGTTCCTGAACAACAGCACCGCACTCATCGGCTATGACCAGGAAAACGGCGACATCCTGGGCCGGTTCGTAAGCTTCACGATCCGTCAGAACTGGTGAGTTTCACGCGGCCGCGCGCTGCGCGGTCTGAGACCAGCGACGCAGCCATGCCTCGGTGCAGAGGTGATGTCGCAGCACGTCGTTGTACTCGAAATCAGCTCGTGACGCCCCGCGCGTGAGGTAGCGATCGAGCCGCTCGCGATCGAGCAAGCCTTGCCTGACCAGCAAGCCATCGAGCAGCATCTCGCGAACGTAGTCTGCGTTCGCATCGAAGATACTGAGGTTGTGCTGATCTATCGCACCCTTCTGCGTACGGCGCACGATGGCTGCAGGCAGCACGTCGGCGAATGCGCGGCGTGCGATGGCGCGATCCCGCCCGCCCGTGATCCACACGTAGCTCGGAATGCGCAGACTGAGCTCGATGAGCGGCTGCGACATGAGCACCGGCGTGCGCTCGATGTCCGTATCCCCGCCGAAGCATTCATAGAACGCGGGCGGCACCGAAAGACAAAGCACGTGCCAGAGCAATCCGGGCGAAAGATCGCCGGAGGCGCGAATCCACGGATGGATCAACGTGTCGTCGTTGCGCGCCGCCTGCAGCACCGCATCCGGGATCAGGCTCCGCGCTTCGGCGAATTCAGCTAGCGGGCTGGCGTATGGCTTGCGCAGATGACGTGCGATGCCGTCTCGAAGGACTGGCCACAACGACTTGCGCGTGATACGCGCCGCATCGAGGGCAACGGACAGAACGCCGGGCCGAAAGCCATGGCGACGAAGATAGTCCGCCACGGACAAATCGGCGCGCGCTTGCACGAAAAGTGAGTCACCGCCCGCGCCGCTGAACACTCCACTGGCGCCGCGCTCTGCCGCGAGCCGCGCTTCCAATGGGGAATGGAGCAGATCGTAAAGGTAGAACCACGGTTTGGGCGTGCGGCGGATGCTCGACAGGCGCTCGAGGCGCGCCTGCGCACCATCGAGCGCAGCCTCGACCAGATCGACTTTCGCGTGCCCGGCCATCAACCGCGCGTACTTCCGTTCGTCTTCGTTGGTTGAAGGCGAGTAGTAGTGCAGGCAAGTCACCTCGATCGGCGTGGGAGCCCGCTTGAGACTGGACAGCACGATGGACGAGTCGAGCCCACCCGAAAGATTGTGGACCACCGAGCGATGGGTCGACGCCCATGCATGCACGCACGTGTCCACCGTGGCTCGCACGGCCTTTACCGCCACTTGCGGGTCTTCTATCGGAGCGCGGCGCGCGACGTCGATCGGATTCCACATGAGCCGCCGCTCCAGCCGGCGACCGGCAATGGTGAGGCGCTCGCCCGCCTGCACTTCGGTGACCTCGTTCAATCCGGTTTCGCGAATCTGCAGCGCGGAGTACGGCACGAACGCCGCGATGTACTTCCAGTTGATGGAGAAGGTGAAGAGATCGAGCGCGAGGCAGCACTCGATATCCGAGAAGACGACCGTGACCTCGCGCCACGAGGTGACGAAGCAAGGCAGGCCACCGGATGGATCGCGCAGCACGAAGGCCTGATCGCGCGCCGGATCGCGCGCGACGGCGACATAACGGCCCCAGTAGTGATCGATCAGATGACCGCCGCCGCTCGCGACGATGCGAGCGCTCTCCTCACGCTCGAACGGAAATCCCGACGTGGCGCTCGATTCGAGCTCGCGGCCGCTCTTGAACACGCGCCCGAGAATCGCGCCCGATTCGCCGGTCAGCAGCCGCGTTTCGCATGAGCCATGATCGGCGCCGGAGTGAAACGCGACGATGCCATCGGCATCGAGCGCCAGCTCCCAGCCCGCGGAGGTGCGATGCAGGCGACTGGCAGCGAACCGCGCCGAGACCGTCGCATTCGCATCCGCTGGATCCCACAAGAGAACGCAGTAGCGATACATCGACGCCCGCTCTTTCACACGATCATGATGGGCGTATAGCGCGACACGTGGTCGGCGGTGTCGTTGAGCACGATGTCCCTGTGCTGCAGCCAGCAATGCGCCGCAAACGGACGCGCCTGTACGCCGAATATCCAGCGTGGCAAAACGCCATGCCGCGCGAGGAATTCGGCGAGGGCGAGCGCCTCGAAAAGACACATGTCCTTCGTGGTGAAAAAGAACGGCCTGAGCGTGGCAAACGCCGCAACCAGCGCGTGCACCCGTTGCTTATCGAAGCATTCATTGCCAGCCCGAGCGGCACGCCGCTCGATGCGATCGCTCACACGCCTGACTGCACGTTCGAAGCCGCGAAACTTCAGCACACAACTGGCGATGAGTGCGCTGACGAGAAACTTCCAGAAGATCGAAAAGCCGAGAGGCGCGCGGCTCTCGTGGCTATCCGCAGTCAATTCATCCGTGATGGCGGGCACGACGACGGGCGTCGCCGGTTTCCCCGTCTGCACATCCGCACTCAGCAGCCCGCGTTCGAGCAGCAACGCGATAACCGACGACTGAACGGAACCCTCATCCTGCGCGGCACGCGCGCCGGCAGTGGTGACGGGCCAGCCGGGCACGAACGCCTCCAGACCACCGGTCTGCCGCGCCTCGAGAGCGAAATACCGGTCGTTGCGAACATCGAGAAAGACCACGTGTTCGCCTTGCAGACAGACGAACACGTGGCCGGCTAACGCGTAATGCGGCATCGCCTTGTTATCGGATCAGCTGATGGTGACTTCCGTTGTCTGCGCCTGGCGCGATGGCCGCGCTGCCTGCTCTTACATGAGCAGACGATCGAACGGCGGGAAGCCGAACTCGTAGAACAGCAGGTACGGAAATCCCCGCGTAACCTTCGACGCCTTGCCACAGTCGAGCAGCACGATCGTGTTGGCCCGGGTCCCTTCAGCGCTAGTCTTCAGAATGCTCATGTCAGTCTCCTTACGTTGATGTTCGTTTCCATGCATCCGCGCCGCACCCGTCGCCAAAGACTGACAGTGCCGGCGCGGGACGAATGCGAAGGCTTCAGCATCGCCCGTTGCGCGAGATTCTTGGCAGTAATGCTCCCGCCGCGGAACGCGGCTGCCCCACCTTCTATGAAAGGGCCATTTCCGGCGCACACCGGTACCAGTCCCTCCTCTGGACATTCATGTCGAGCACTCCTTGTCGGGGTCGGGTCGAGAATTGCCACGTGTCGAGTGGCGCGTTCACCCTGACGCGGCGGCCACGATAGAGTCAATAGTCGGGGGGCCTTCGTTAGGAGTGCGCGGCCTCGCGGCGACGCCGACACGCCTCGAATTCGGTGCTCCGTTTTCGATCTCGGGCGCACCTGGCCCGAATTCGGATCGTGCCGAATCGTTACACGCGTAACCGTTCGTTCCGAAGCGCGGACGAAATCGGCGCGGTGCCATGCGTAAACCGAGCATCGAGCACTCGCGGCTCGTAAGGAAGCCCAACCTTCGAGCTAGGTGCATTCGGCCGGGACGCGGCGAGCGGCCGCGAGCCGCCCCTGCCCGTGCCGCGCCCCACGAGCCCGAGAGCTCCTCAGCCGGGCGCACGGCCCCGTGACAGAGCTTGGCTTGTTGGTTTATCGGGTCTCGTGGGGACGCGGCGCTCGAAGGGGCATCGAGGGCGAGGGGCTCAATGGGCGCTGCCGGCAAGGTCCGCGTACGGATCCTCGGCGCCTTCTGCGTCTATCGAACCGCACGCACAAGGTGCATGCGGCAACTCCACGAACCCCATCGTCCTCGTGAGTCTCGTCGTCACTGGCCGACCCGCGATGAACGCACCGCTGCAGCGGACGCGATGCGAGACTCGAGCTCCCTTGCCCTTCCTCATGACGTTCCCTGTCAGCTTCGAGCGAAACGAAAACTCCGCTTCGCGAGCCGAAGCGTCAATCGCAGGGCGCGCACGTTGTCGGACATGCCCGGCAGACCCGGATTGCCACGGTCGTAAGTCACTCAGCCGCATTGCACGCGAGCCGGAACGCCACGCTACGACATGAAGCGGGAAGCGCTCGTGACAGAGTGGGGCTATTTGCCTGGGATTGCGGGGAGCGCCGCGGCTCCCGCCCCCAAAACTGCTTCGACCTCCTGAAATCTAACGGAATTCGGCGGAGGCTCCGTCTCCTTCATGAGACAGGAAGACGCCTTGCGGCGGCAACCACCTCGAAGGATTCGGAGGATGTCCCAGTCACGCCCGGCCCGGCGGTCCGCAGATCGCGCTGGACGATTGCTCGCCATGGTCGCGCTCTGCGCGGGGCCGGCGACTGACGTCGGCGCATGGGCGCGGAACGCCGACGACGGTGCGCAGGTGTATGCGACGGTGGTCGGGCAGCGGAAGCAGGTGGCGCTCGGAGCGGGCGGCGTGGCGAATCTCAACACTTCATCCCTTCTGCGGGTCTCCGAAACATCGGACCGCTGCGAAGCGCATTTGCAACGCGGCGAGGCGCTGTTCGAGGTGCCTGAGGGCGACGGTGCGTCGATGAACGTGCGCGCTGGCCCTGTGGCGGTGCAGACCAAAGGCTCGGTGTTTGCCTTGCGCGTGCGCGACGCGAAGCACGTCGATGTGCTCGTGCGCGAGGGAACGGTCCAGCTCACCTCCGCACGCGGCCAGATCACGACCGTCTCGCGCCGCCAGATCGCCCGAATTTCGCCAGACGGAATCGCGCTCCAGAATTTCACCGACGCGGAGCTGGCCCGCAAGCTCGAGTGGCTGACGGGCCACATCTCATTCACCGGCGAAACGCTCACCGAAGCGATCACGGAGTTCAATCGCTACAACGAGCGCCAGCTCGTCATCGCGGATTCCTCGATCAGCGAGCTCACCATCGGAGGGAAATTCATTTGCACGGACGTCGACAGCTTCATTGCCGCGCTGGCTCGCATCGGCGTGGCAAGCCAGGATGGTGGCACATCCGCTTCGGGAGCACGCCTCACGCGGCTGGTCGCAGCGGGGGCTGCGAGCCCGTGAGGCATCCGCGGCGTCGCGTGCTTGCCGGTTGTGCGGTGGCGATAGTGGCCCTGCTCACGTCCACCGGCGCCATCGGCAGCCGCGCCGACAAGCGAGCATTCGACATCAAGGCCGGGAGCGCGATCATCACGCTGGCGGAATTCGTGCGGCAGACCGGATTGCAAGTGCTGTTCGAGTCCGACGCGATCCGCGATCACAGCACTCGCGAGGTTCGCGGCCAATTCGATGCCGCCGAAGCGCTGGGCATGATGCTGGAAGGCAGCGGCCTCACCTACGAGTTCGTCAATGAGCGCACCGTCACCGTGCGTCCGCGGCCGGGACTCACGCGGCCTGCGAGCAAGACGGCCTCACCCCTCGAGAATGCATCTCTGCGCACCACTTGAAGCGGCGGCCAACGATTCCCAACTGCTGTCGACGTTTCGGCCTCGCAATTTTCGTGAACCAGACAACTTTTCGATGCGGCCTCTGAGATAAGCGTGGCACTCCTGTCAGTTACAGTCAGTTCTGGCAGAAAACAGGCCCTCTCCTTCCCCGGCATGAGCGACCCGAGCGAGGTCTACTACATCGTCCTGCGCGGTTCCGGTTGGCAGCCCATCTTCAAGGACGATGAGGACCTCCGCCACTTCACGGAGGGTGTGGCCGAGTGCGCCGCCGCCTGCCGCGTAGCCGTGCATGCCTGGTGCTGGCTCAGCACCGAGGCGCGCCTCGCCGTGCAGATCGCTGACGTTCCGATCGGCCACTTCGCCGAATGCATGGCGGACTGGCATACGCGACGACTCGAGCGCGACGTCGCCCTGACCGGCTCTCACTTCGAACAGAAGTATCGCGGGGTGCGCGTCGACGGCCAGACAGCGCTCGTCGATCTCGTCCGCCACATTCATCTGGCGCCGCTCAAGGCCGGCCTGACGGACGACCTCGAGCACTACCCGTGGTCGAGCCACCGTACTTATCTTGGGTTGCAACCCTGCGCGTGGCTCACGACGGCGGCCACGCTACATGACCTCGCACAGGCCTACGGTGGCGATGCGGAGCGCGGCTATCGAGAGTTCATGACTCAGGGCGTGGAGCAGCTCGACTCGCTGCCGCCCGATGAAGATCGCGCCCAGGCTGCCCCCGACGCCGACTGACCCGGACTTCGGCCTCCGACCCGCAACGCGCGGCACCCATTAGGCATCAGAGACGGGCCGCGGCACTTTCTCCGTTAGCCGAGTCCGTGCCTCTTTTAGGGCGCATCAGACGCCCGCGATTAGGGCACAATCCGCGCTGCACCACCCAAACTGTGGCGTTCATACATAACGGTTTCTCCCCCGGCGACCGTCAAGTTCATGAGAGAAGCGCAGCAGAACCCCTTTGTGAATGCTCCAGAGCTCGTCCGTGTGGCCGAGTTCGTGCGGAGCCTGCCAGCGGAGTGTCGGCAGGTGTTCACGCTGCGTAAGGTTTATGGGTACTCAGGCAAGGAAATCGCCATCCGGTTAGGGATTCCGGAACACGCTGTGGAAGCGCATCTCATCCAAGCTGCGTGCCGATGCGCGCAGGCCGCCCCTGACGTCCGAAGCTTGGGACGACGCCCTTCCCTCCTGGAAAGGCTGCGGATTCGATTCGCTCACGAATGAACACGCCATCCGACATCGAAGCGCAAGCCGCCGAGTGGCTCGTCCGTCGCGAGTCCGCGGCGTTCGGGTCCGCCGATCAGGCGGAGCTCGATGCGTGGACGAGTGCCGACCCTCGGCATCGCGCGGCGTTCGTGCGGCTCGAAGCCGCCTGGCGCCGGGCGGATCGCCTGCGCGGCCTGAAGCCGCTCGATGGCACCGTCGACGAAGACCTCCTGTCGCGTTCGCCGTTTGCGCGCATCGAGGAATATCCGGCTGCCGCCGGCACGAGAGACTCGCGCATCGACCCCGCGGCAGCCTCAGCCGAAGATCTGCTGGAGAAATCGGCGGTCCGGCGTCTCGCGGCCGACGCGTTCAGCGTGCCTGCAGTCGAGGAATCCACGCCGCCTCGTCGGCGCTGGCTCGTTCCGTTGGCCGCGGCGGCCATCCTGGCGCTGGTCGGCATCGGCGCGGGACTGTGGCTCTCGATGCAGCGGAGCGATGGCTGGGAGCGCTACGCCACCGAATACGGAGTGTTCACGCGCATCGTGCTTGCCGACGGCAGCGTCGTGCACCTGAACACGAACAGCCAGATCCGCGCGCGGCTGCTGCCCGACCACCGCGAAGTGGTGCTCGAGCGCGGCGAGGCCCTCTTCAAAGTGGCTCATGACCCGAATCGACCCTTCGACGTGCAGGCGGCGGGCACGGTCGTGCGCGCGGTGGGCACCGAGTTCTCCGTTCGCCTGCGCGAGCGGAGTGAAAAGACCGACGGACAAAAAGACGTGGAGGTGCTGGTCAAGGAAGGCCGGGTGGCGATCGATCCGCCGAAGCAGCAGATGGAGCGTGCGACGATGTTGCCCGCCTCCGTTTCCATGTTGTCCGCGGGTGAGACGGTCACCATCAGCGCAACGCGCGTCTCCGTGCAGAAGGTGGCGGAGACCGACGTCGACAAGAAACTCTCCTGGACGGAAGGCCGCCTCTGGTTCGAGCGGCAGCGCCTCGCCGACGTCGTCGCGGAATTCAACCGCTACAACCGCCGGCAAATGGTGATCGCCGATCCGGCGATCGCCGACCTGCGCATCGGCGGCGGCTTCGAGGCCACCGATCCGGAGAGCTTCGTCGCCGCGCTCGAACGCACCTTCGGCATCCGTGCGTTCCCATCCGCCGAGGATCCGGACGTGATCCGGCTCGTCGGCACCGGCGAGACGCACTGAGCCGCGCGCCGCGGCGCGCGCCAGCACTGCCGATTTTCTTTCGATACACCCTGAAACTCGACACGACCCTGACACAGAAGGATTCGACAATCTTCTTTTCTTTCGCAAACCGAGACGGAGCATCATGCGTTCAGCGAAAGTCATTGAGACAGAGGCGGCGAGATGGATCGCGCGACTCGACGGTCAGGAGGCCGCGGATTGGCCTCCCGAGTTCTCGGCCTGGCTCGGCGATGACCCCCGGCATCGCGCGGCATTCACGCGGCTGGAAGTCGCGTGGAAACGGTTCGATTCGCTGCGCAAGCTGAAGCCGCTCGATCGCGCGGTGGATGCGGACCTGCTGGCCCCGCGAGCCCCGGCTCACGCCGGCCTGTGGACTCATGCCAACGCGTTCGGCGTAGCGCAAGGCGCGGGTCCGCGCTATCGCACGGCGAAGCGGGCGCGCTGGCAAACTATCCTTCCGCCTGCGTTCGTCGCGCTCGCGTGCATCGTCGTGGCGGTGAGCTGGCTCGTACTCACGGACCCGGGTTCTCGCGTCTATGAGACATCCGTTGGCGGACGCGAGCACGTCGTCTTGCCGGACGGCAGCGTAGCGGAGCTCAACACCAATACTCGCGTGCGCGTAAAGCTCAGCCGTTCGTTGCGAGAAGTAGAGCTGCAGCGAGGTGAGGCGCTGTTCACTGTCGCACACCAGCCCGAACGGCCGTTCGAAGTGACGGCTGCGGGAGTGACGACGCGCGCGGTCGGTACGCAGTTTTCGGTGCGATTGCGCGCTGACGATCGCATCGAAACGCTGGTGAAGCAGGGGCGCGTCATGGTCCTGCAGCCCATGCGGCTCCTCGGCCTGAAACTCGGCCTGCGAGTGATGGGCCCCACGCTGGGCGCAGGCGATCGCGGCATCGTCGACGAGCATTCGACGTCGATCGAGAACGTCGGCCTCGCGGACGTCGAGCGTCGGCTGCGGTGGACCCTCGGCAAGGTCGAGTTCCGGGGCGAGACGGTGCGCGAAGTCGTGCGCGAGCTCAATCGCTACAGCCCCCAGCCGATCCGCATCACGGACCCGAAAATCGCCGAAAAGCCGTTCGGCGGCCTATTCACGACCAACGATCCCGCGAGCTTCGTCGAGGGTCTGTCAGCGCTGTACGGCGCCGATGCGTTCGCGATTGGCGAGTGACTTGTCGAGCGTGATGCCGTAACGCCGCAGCGAGCTGCCCTCGATGCGATAGAGCGTCGAGAGCGACGTGCGCAGATCGAGCTTCGTTTGCAGCTCGGCGACGCGCGCGGCTTCCAGATCCTTCTGTGCTTCCAGCACGCGGCGGCTCGTCGACAACCCCGAGCGATAGCGGATTCTCTCGGCCTCGTACTGCTCCTGGGCGAGATTCGACGCGAGCGCCGCGATCTTCACCGCCTCCTGATTCGTGCGCACGCTGCGCACCGACTCACGCACGGCGACGAGCACATCCTGCTCTAGCTTGTGGATCGCGAGCTCGTCGCGAGTCTGCGCGCGCGTCGCCTGGCGAAAGCGCGCCTTCTCACCGACGCGCCCGAGCGGATAAGTGATGCTGAGGCCGGCCTGCCAAGCGCTGCGCTCGGGCTCGAAAGCATTCGAGAAAGCGCGATTGCGATCGCGATCATCGCCGGTCAGACCGAGCGTGAGCGCCAGATCGATGGTGGGCTTCAGATCGTCCTTCGCGAGCGCGAGCTGCAGCCGCGTGAGCTCGAGGGCCGCACGAGCATTGCGAATCGCGGGCTGATGGTCCAGCGCTTCGGCATATGAATCCTGTTCGGAAGGGGTCGTCTCGGGCGACTCATCGACGAGCGTCGGACCGAGCGCCTCCTCGAGCTGAAAGCGCCCGATGAGCATCAGGAGCTGATCCTCGCTGGCTCGAACGACGTTCTCCGCCTGCAGCACATTGAGCCGCGCGTTCGCGATGCCGACCTGCCCTTCGAGCAAGTCGATCTTCGTTGCCATGCCGGCCGTGTGGCGCGCCTGCGCTTCCTTCAACAATCGTTCCGCCAGTGTGAGGCTCGTCCTGAACACGGAGAGTTGATCGCGCGCGCCGGTGAGCACGTAGTACGCCGCCTCGGTGCGCTGAATGACATCGAGCGCACGATCCTCATACGTCTGTTCCGCGATCTGCGTGGTGATCTCAGCCTGCCGGATGGGGATCGTGTTCACGGTACCGAACCCCTTCAGCAGCGGCTGCGTCAGGCCGAGCACGACGCCGGAGGTATACGACAGACTGTTCGGATTGGTCGTGAGCGTGCCGCCCGAAATGCTCGTGAACGGCTGATTGGATGCGTACCGATCGAGGCTGCTGCCGAGCGTCACGGTCGTGCCGGTCCACAGACGGTGGGTGTAGCCGAGACGGGCGTTGATCCCCGTGCTTTGCAGATTTGGCAGCACGGCATCCTTTGACGTGCGATCGGAGCTGCGCGCGCCGTCGAGCCCGATCACGGGATAGAACAAGCTGTGCGCGATCGGAATGTCGTCCTGCGCGATCGCGAGATCGTGCTGCTGCAGCTCGATCTCGAAGTTGTTGGCCAGCGAGCGGCGAATGCACTCGCCGAGCGTCAGCGGCTCAGCGTTCGACTGAAACGGCGTGACGTCCGATGTCGGCGGCGGCGACTTCGTCGGGGCCGGGGGCGAGCCCGCGAGCGGCAGCACCTGCGCGGCGGCCGCCGACGCGCCGAGCACGACCGCGCACGCGAGCGCGCGCCGCAAGGTGAGCCCCCCGCTTCGCATCCTTCAGTCGGGACAAAGAGTCGCGCTCGTGCATTCAACCCAGTCGAGCTCACCGGGCACGGGTGCTTCGAGGCGGCACTCGCCGGTGGCGAGATTGCGCCAGCGCCGCCGGGCGGAGCCGGCGCCATTGAATTCCCAATCGATCGGCATAGACATCCCTTTCCTTGGGTTGCCGCCGGCGTGCATCGCTGCACGATGCGCCGACGCTGCCTGCATATTCAGGTCGCACGTTTACTCGCGACCGCGGGTGCGCGCAAGCCGGGCCGCGCCGTTTGCCGGTATCGGAGTTTGGAGTAGCGGGCGCTGTCGCGCGCCGTCGCGCGTGAGCTATCTTAGGCGCCCGGCAAGGAGGCCGAGCCGATGAAATGGCTTTCGTCGACCGCACGCCACTATCGCGCGAATGGAACTCAGGCAGGTCCCGCGGAAACGGTCGCAATCGCGCCGCAGCTCGCGCCCGACTCCGCGCGCGCGCCTCTCATCGAGCTCGACAATCTCCACAAGACTTATCAGACCGCGGACGTGCCGGTGCACGCGGTGCGCGGCATTTCGCTGAAGATTCGGCATGCCGAGTTCGTGGCAATCATGGGCGCGAGCGGCTCGGGCAAGTCGACGCTCATGAACATTCTCGGCTGCCTCGACCGCCCGACCGAAGGCCGCTATCTGCTCGATGGCGTCGACGTCCGCACGCTCGATCGCGATCAGCTCGCGGATTTGCGCAATCGCAAGCTCGGCTTCGTGTTCCAGGGTTTCAATTTGCTCAGTCGCACCACCGCGCTCGAGAACGTGGAGCTGCCGATGCTATGCGGCGGACAGCGGCGCCCCGCGCGCGAGGTGCGTGCGCGAGCGATGGAGCGCCTCGCGCAAGTCGGGCTCGCCGATCGCGCGGGCCACTTCCCGAATCAGCTCTCGGGCGGTCAGCAGCAGCGCGTGGCGATTGCCCGCGCGCTCGTCAACGAGCCGGAGGTCATCCTCGCCGACGAACCTACGGGCAATCTCGATTCGAAGACCTCGCTCGAGATCATGGATATCTTTCAGGGGCTGAACGATCGCGGCATGACGCTCATCATGGTGACGCACGAGCTGAACATCGCGCGTTTCTGCCGCCGCACGCTGGTGGTGCGCGATGGGCATCTCGTCAACGACCAGCCGATCCTGGAACGGCTGCGCGCAACCGAGCAGTTGCGGCTCGTGCTGGCAAACGAAGAAGAGGCGCAGCTCACCGCGCGCCTCTGATTGCTTACACGAACGAACCGCGTTCGAGTTGCAGCACCCAGCGATACTCCGGTGGAGCGAAATATCCGAGTGCGGCCGCGAGCCAGTCCGCGGCCTGCTCGATGTAGCGCAGGCTTTCTGCGGGCATGCCTCGCTCGGCGAGCGCCTGGAACGCATCGGCTAGATTGATCTGCGCGGATGCTCTCTCTTCCGCGACTCGCTGCAGCGACGGGGCGCGCAGCGCCTCCTGCAGCACGTCCACCGCTTCCTCGAGAATGGTGACGCCCTCGCCGCCCTGAGTGCGCTTCCCCAACAGCGAGAGCGTGCAGCCCAGGTTGCTCATGGCCGTGATCCACGTGCGCATATCCGTTCGACGGTTCGCGCGATTACACGCATCGCGGAACACGCGAGCCGCGCGTTCGAGCAGCTCGGTGCTCTCGGCCGAAGGGACCGCGGTTGCGTCCACGACCAATTGCACGCCATCGGGCCCCACGAAGTGGCCGCCCGTGTGCACGGTGAATGTCGCAGGCATCGAGCGCTCACGCGCGCGGTGCTGACAACCCACGGCGAGCGCCGCCTCGAATGCCTGCACGGCTTCGCCGTACATGCGTGCGCGCTCGCCATCCGTAGCGCGTGAGCCGCGCAGGCGCATCGCAGAACCATAGACGATGTGATTGACCACCCATCGCGTCGGCTCTTCCTCGGCCGATACGCTGTGAATGGCTTCCCGAAGTGCGTCGAGGTTGCCGTTCAGCAGATGCTGAACGCTCGGCATCAAGACTGCTCCCATGAACGAGGCTACCTCTCTCCCCTGTGTGTCAGCGGTCATGTCCTTACGCGCTCCATGTTGCTGAACACCGTTTCAAACACCACTGTCTATGTCCAACCAACCGCGCCTGCGCAAACGAGCGTGCGCGCGGCTGCAGCCTTGACTTCACGGGCAGGAGTGGGACCGATCCGGGAGTGGCGCACGATGCGTCCGCGCCGGCGCCGCGAGCTGCCTATCAGTAGACGGAGGCGAAATGACGTTCCGTTATCCGTACGATTTAGCTGGACGCAGGCAGACTCCGCCAGGTCAGCGGCGGCCCATCACCTGCTGATAGGCCATGAGATAGCCGGCCGCATTCCACGACTGTCCGCGCATGCCACGCGGAGATAGCCTTTTGCCGTGCAACCACTCGGTGAAGCCCCAGTCATCCAGTGCAGAGGCGCGCGCGAGCTGTACGAGCGATTTTTTTGCCTCGCGCCGCATTCCTTGCGCTACGAGCGCGGCCGTCCAGAATGCGCCGACCATGGGCCAGATGCCGCCATTGTGATACTGCCATGCTGCATTCTGGCGATGACGATGCATGTAGGGGCGCCAGAGCGCGCTGCGCTCGCGAATCGGGCGCACCACCGCGCGTAAGGGATACGGCTCGTGCACCCGCGCCTGCAGCAATGCACGCAGAATCTTTTTCGCGAACGGCGCATCGGCGAGCCCGTACAACACGGCAAGGCAGTTGCCGAAGGTGTCGCCCTCGTCGCCGAAAAAGGAGAAATTCACGAAACTGAGGTACAGGTCGCGATTGCGGGCGTTCTTCAAGACGTACTCGTTGAGGAGTCGCGCGCGGCGATATTCAGCGAGGCCCGCGGAGAATGGATGGAACAACCCGTTGAAGCTCGCGCGCGTTCGCCCACGGTTTCGAACTCGATACAGCCGCTTGACGTGATACCAGAGCGCGTTCGTGTACAGCACGAAACCGGAGCGCGGCATGATGTCGGCCCAGTCGCTCGCTTCGTTCTGCTGCAACAGAAAGAAGCGCTGGTGCTCCTGCGCGTCGAGCCACTGCAGCGCGCGCCGGATCTCGCGCACATAGCGGCGCTTCAAGCCGCGATGACGCTTGCGGGCATCGAGAAAGTCGATCGCGATGAGCCACCAGAGCGTCGCGTCGATGCAGCCGAGATACCAGAAATCCGCTTCGCGCCGGGCGGCGTTCACGAACTTGGGAATCTGGCCGTTCGGCGCCTGGTGAGCCGCGAGCGTATGCAATCCCGTAACGGCTTCGCGCTCGAGCAGCGCATCGCCGGATGAGGCCATGCCGATCGCGCAGATCGCCGCATCGCGCCCGAAGATCGCCGTGTAGCCACGCTTCTCGGCGCGCGCATTCGCCGTCGAGGCGAGAATGCCTTCGGGCGCCAGATTGCTTTTCAGCAGCGCGATCGCGCGCTCACGGCATTCCGCGAGGAGCGCGTGATCACCCGAAGTGGAGGGACGCTTAGCGCGGCGTCGAAGCGCGGTCGATCGCATGCGGCGCGCATTCTACAGGCAACGGGTTCCCGTGCCGCCTGACGTGCGCCAGCAGCGTTTTCCCCGGCGTTACGCCGACGAACGATCGTCTAGTTCTTGATGCGAACCTTGACGTTGCGACCGAGCGCAACCGCAGCCCGACTGATTGTCGAGAGCGTCACCGACGGGTCGTCACGCTTCAGCAGACGATGCACCACCGCGCGGCTCGTGCGCATGCGACGCGCGAGCTCCGATTGGGACATCTTCTGCTTCTTCATGGCCCGATGCAGTTCGGAGGCGAGCTCTCGCTTGATGGCGAGCGCGGTTGCCTCTTCGGCCGGTCCGTCATTCTTCAGCAGTTCGTCCGTGTCGCGCTCCGCGCGACGTGCAGGCTTCTTCCGAGCCATAGGTCTTCGGGCCTCTGCCGCGTCAGGGGGCGGCATTCATTCAACACTTACGGGGCGGGGCGACTCTAACACACCGGATGCTGCGGTGCGCCTCTCGTATCATAGCTGTATGGACATCGTACATTTGATTCAGTCGGCGGTGGCCCCTGTTTTTCTCCTGTCCGGAGTTGGAGTCACCTTAGGCGTGCTCACCAATCGACTCGCGCGTGTCGTGGATCGCGCACGCTTCCTGGAACAGCAAGCACCGAGCGACGCCACGAGCAATAGTCTACGCGTGCTCGCTCGCCGCGCACATTACATAAACATCGCGATTGCCCTCTGTGCGGTATCCGCACTGCTCGTCTCACTCGTGGTGATGACTCTTTTCGCGAGCGCCTTCATCTCGGTTAACTTGTCAGTGAGCATCGCGGTGCTCTTCGTGCTCGCCATGATCTGCCTCACCGCCGCCTTCGGGGTCTTCCTGCTGGAAGTGCGGCTCTCGGTGGCGGCGCTGCAATTCGGCGAGCTGCCACGCGCTCGGCAGTAGTGCATTTCTCGGTAAATGCAGCATTTTTGCGCGGGGCGCGCCGGCGCTCGCCGCGCTTACCATCGCCGCATGGATACCCGCACAGGACGTGTTTTCGTGCTCGGCACCGGCCATCTGGCCGCGGCGCTGCGCGTCCAGCTGCGCACACCGCTGCACGTGGGATGCTTCGTCCCACCTGCGCGCATTCTGTTCGTCGCCTGTGCCGATTTCGAGTGCGCCCCATCCTTCGCCGATGCGAACCGTCGCGCGCTCGCTGCACGCTCGCCCCTGCTGTTCGCCTGTCTGGCGGAGCGCGTCGTGAAACTCGGTCCATTGGTCGTTCCGTTCGAGACCGCCTGCTTCGAATGTCAGCCGCGAAGGTGGGACTTTAGTCCAACCGATTTCGAGTGGCGCTTCATGCCAGCGGGACGCGATGCGCCCGTCAATGCGGACACGCACCTCGCGTCGCTGGCGCAATTCGCCGCCGCGCTGATCGTCGGCGAGCTCGCCGTGCTTCGCCTCGGCGCGCAAGCGCCTCGCCTCGGCGGCTGTGTCGCCAAATTTGATCCACCCTCCCGGGAGCCCGTGCGCCTCGCCTGGCCCCGGCGGCGCCAGTGCGGCGCCTGCGGGCGGGCCGGCGACCCGCCGGAAGCCGGGATTCCGGCCAGCGCCTGAAGCGGTCGGCAAGCGGCCGGGCTGAAAAAGGTGCTCCGGAAACGGCCGGGGAGCCCGCCGGGGCGGGCCGCCGGCGAATCTGGTACCCTGCGCAGCCTTTTTTAACCCTATCGCCGACTTACCGGCCCGGCCGGTCAGACCGGCCCCAACCCCCGCATGCACCGTCCCATCCGCAACATCGCGATCATCGCGCACGTCGACCATGGCAAGACGACGCTCGTCGATTGTCTCCTGAGACAATCCGGCACGTTCGCCGCGCACGAGAAGGTCGTGGAGCGGGTCATGGACTCGAACGATATCGAGCGTGAGCGCGGCATCACCATCCTCGCCAAGAACTGCGCAATCGAGTACGGCGGCACGCGTATCAACATCGTCGACACCCCCGGCCACGCGGATTTCGGCGGCGAGGTCGAGCGGGTGCTGTCAATGGTTGACGGGGTGCTACTGCTCGTCGACGCGGTCGAAGGGCCCATGCCCCAGACGCGCTTCGTGACCCGCAAGGCACTCGCGATGGGCCACAAGGCCATCGTGGTGGTCAACAAGATCGACCGCCCGGGTGCGCGTCCCGGCTGGGTCATCGACCACACGTTCGAGCTGTTCGACAAGCTCGGCGCGACCGATGAGCAGCTCGATTTCCCGGTGATCTACGCCTCGGCGCTCCAGGGCTGGGCCAGCACCGACTACACCGAGCGCCAGCCGAACATGGACGCCCTGTTCGAGGCGATCCTGAGGCACGTGCCGCCGCCCCAGGCCGAGGAAGAGGCGCCGCTGCAGTTCCAGATCTCCACGCTCGACTACAACTCGTATGTCGGGCGCATCGGCATCGGGCGCATCCGCAGGGGTTCCGTGCGTCCGGGTCAGACCGTGGCCCTGCGCTACGGCGACGAAGACCGCGGCACGGCGAAGATCGGTCAGGTGCTCACGTTCACCGGTCTCGAGCGCAACCCCGTCGAGGAGGCGTTCGCCGGCGACATCGTCGCGGTCACGGGCATCGAAGATGTGAACATCGGCCTCACCGTCTGCGATCAGGAAGCGCCCGAAGGCCTGCCGCCGATCCGCGTGGACGAGCCCACGCTCGCCATGAATTTCCAGGTCAACACCTCGCCGCTCGCCGGGCGCGAAGGCAAGTTCGTGACCAGCCGCCAGCTGCGCGAACGCCTGCAACGCGAGCTCCAGAGCAACGTCGCGCTCCGCGTCGAGGAGACCTCCGAGCCGGATGTCTTCCGCGTGCAAGGCCGCGGCGAGCTGCACCTGACGATCCTGCTGGAGACGATGCGCCGGGAAGGCTACGAGCTCGCGGTCTCCCGCCCGCAGGTGCTCACCAAGACGATCGATGGCGTCGTCCACGAGCCCTACGAATCGCTCACCGTCGATATAGAAGAAGGGCATCAGGGCGCGGTGATGGAAGCGCTCGGCACCCGTCGGTCGGAGCTCAGCGACATGTCGGTGGATGGGCGGGGCCGTGTGCGCCTCGAATACCGCGTGCCGGCCCGCGGCCTGATCGGCTTCCAGGGCGAGTTCATGACGCTCACGCGCGGCACGGGTCTCATCAGCCATGTGTTCGACGACTTCGCGCCCGTGAAGGGCGACATCCCCGAGCGGCGCAACGGCGTGCTGGTGAGCAACGAGCAGGGCGAAGCGGTCGCTTATGCGCTGTGGAACCTGCAGGAACGGGGACGGCTGTTCGTGAGTCCGGGCGAGAAGCTCTACGAGGGCATGATCATCGGCATCCACAGCCGCGAGAACGATCTCGTGGTGAACCCGATCAAGACCAAGAAGCTCACCAACATCCGCGCGGCGGGCAAGGACGATGCGATCCTCCTGACTCCGCCCATCGAGCTGACGCTGGAATACGCGGTGGAATTCATCGCGGACGACGAGCTCGTCGAGATTACCCCGGCCTCGATCCGCATCCGCAAGCGCTTCCTGAAAGAGACTGACCGCAAGCGCGCTTCGCGTAACAGCGACGCGGCGGCCTGAAGGCGGCCGCGCGCGGTATGTCCGCCAGCGGACTCAGCCGCTGCCGCGGGCCTTGTCCAGCGCGTTCTTCAGCCGCTGCGCCCAGTTGCTGATGATGCGATCGGCCTCTGCGGTATTGGTAACGCGGTTGGCGATCTGCAGCTCGTTCAGGCCGTGCTCCAACCCCCGCTCCCGATCGACGACCCGCGCCAGGATGGCATTGGTGCGCGAGTCGTAGAGCTCCGCGACCAGCGTCATTTCACCCGCATCGAGCACGTATACCCGCGTCGGCGAGGCGCCCCTCGGCTCCGGTGCGTTGATGTAGAGGTCGACGATCTGTGCCCGCACGCGGAGCACGTCATCCCCCGGCTCCTCGACCAGCGGATAGCCGCCGTTCTTCTCCAGCACGCGGCGGAACACGTCGCGGGCGAGCTTCGCGAGATTCTGCCGAATCTCCTGAGGATCCGCCGTTTCCGTGAGAGCGGGACCGCGGCGGGGGTTCCAGTTCTTGTCGAACGACACTTCGACCGGGTCGAGCATTACGCGTCGGTATTTCGCGAGGCTCACGCCTTCGCGCAGGTAGACGGTGTCCAGGCCGGGGCGCTTCACGAGCTTCAGGCCTTCCCAGGTTTCGGCGGGCATTTCCCGCTGGGCGGCGCCGACCGGCAGGGCCATCAGGCCGAGCGCGAACAGGGCCAGGACCGGGGCCTTGAGGGGAACGAGCGTTATCGGTCGCATGAGAGAAGGTCTCCGTCTCGCAAGGTGGGTCAGTGCTCACGCGAGAGGCGCAAGCAAAGGACCCGGAAGCGCGCCGCCTCGAGCGCGGCGGTCAGACGTCGCGGGCCCCGTGAATGTCGATGAACTGCAGGAACTCCGAGCGCGTTCTCATATCCTCGCGGAACGTCCCCATCATTCGGCTGGTGACCATGGACACGGCGCGCTTGTGCACGCCGCGGGTGGTCATGCACTGGTGCACGGCGTCGACCACGACGCCGACGCCGCGCGGCTTCAAAACGTCGTGAATGCAGGAGGCGATCTGCGCAGTGAGCTTCTCCTGCACCTGAAGCCGGCGCGAATAGCCGTCGACGACGCGCGCGAGCTTGCTGATGCCTACCACCTTGTTGGTAGGCAGATACCCGACATGCACACGCCCGATGATCGGCGCCATGTGGTGCTCGCAATGGGATTCGAAAGTGATGTCCCGGAGCACGATCATCTCGTCGTAGCCGCCCACCTCCTCGAAGGTGCGGCGCAGATAGTCCGCCGGATCGATCGCGTAGCCGGAAAACCAGTCGGCGTACGCATTCACCACGCGCTTGGGGGTATCCAGCAACCCTTCGCGCGCCGGATCGTCGCCCGCCCAGCGCAGCAAGGTGCGAACGGCCTCTTCGGCCTGATCGCGCGACACCTTCAATGAGTCCGAGGTCGGCTTCTTCTTGGTTGGCATGCTTGGAGCTTCAGGCTTTCAGATAGGTGTCGAAGAACTGCACGGTGCGATTCCATGCAAGCTGCGCGGCGGCCTTGTTGTAGCGCGCCTCGCTGGTGTCGTTGTGGAAACCGTGATCCGTGCCGGGATACATGTTGATGCTGTACGCGAGCTTGTTTGCATCCAGCGCCGTGCGGAAATCCGTGATGCCGGCGTTCACGCGCTCATCGTTTCCGGCGTAGTGGAGCATCACCGGCACTTTCAGTTTGGCGGTGTCCTCGGCGCTCAACTGGCGTCCGTAGAAACCGACTGCCGCCGTGAGGCCCGTCGTCTCGACCGCGCAGCGAAGCGCGAGCCCGCCGCCATAGCAGAAGCCGACGGAGCCCACCTTGCCCGTCGACTGCTCGTGCGCCGCGAGGAACGGCACGCCCGCGATGACATCGCCGGCGATCTTCGCCGGGTCCGTCTTCGCGAACAGATCGCGCGCGGCTTCCTGATCGGCTGGCGCGCCGCCGGCGCTGCTCAGCCCATCCGGCGCGAGCGCAAGGTACCCGGCGAGCGCCGCGCGACGCGCGACATCCTCGATGTGCTTGTTCAGCCCGCGATTCTCGTGAATGACGAGCACGGCAGGGAGTTTCCCCGTGCCGCCGGGCCGCGCCATGTAGGCCTTCACCTCGCCCGAGACACCCTTGTAGGTGACGTAGCCGACTTTCAGCTTCTTGTCGTTCTCGGGCACCTGTTGCCCCTGCGCATAGTTCGGCTCGACGAGCGGCAACACCGCAGCGGCCGCCGCCGCACTACCCGTGATCTTCACAAGCTGTGCAATGAATTCCCGCCGGGGCAATGTCGAGTGAACGTAATCGTTGTAGAGGTTGATGATGCGCGGGTCGAGCGTCGACATCGGCCGGCTCCTGCCAGAGGGAGCGGGAGTGTACCGCGCCTACGTCATTGGAAAAAATCGCAAAACGCGGGGCTTCGCCGCCTGCTCCCGCGGAGGAGCTGCGCCCCGGCGCGCATTCGACCGCGCGGGGAACGCGGTCAGGGCAGCGACAGTAGCCGCAGCCGCGTCGTTTCCCCGGAACGCTGCGCCCGCAGCTTCTCCAGCATCAGGGTGCAGTTGTCCGCCGGCACGGGTGGACTGAAATAGAAGCCCTGCCCCGCCTCGCACCCGAGCCGCCGGAGGCAGTCGAGCTGTTCGGCGGACTCGATGCCCTCGGCGACGAGGTGCAGGCCAAGGCTCTTCGCGATGCCGACGATGGCGCTCACGATCGCGGCATCGTTCGCGTCGACGGCCATATCGCGCACGAATGCGCGATCGATCTTCAGGGTGTCGATCGGCAGATGCTTCAGGTAGCTCAGGCTCGAATAGCCGGTGCCGAAATCGTCCACGAGAATGCGGCTGCCAAGATTGCGAAGCGCGTGCAGCGCGCCGAGATTCTGCTCGGAGGTCTGCATGGCGCCGGTCTCGGTGATTTCGAAGTACAGCAGCTTCGTTTCAATGCCGGCCGCGTGCGCGATGCCCGCCACCTTCTCCGCGAGGCCCGGCAGCTCGAACTGCCGCACCGACAGGTTCACCGATACCGGCAGCAGCGGCACGCGCGCGTCACGCCAATCCGCGAGCTGAGCACACACGCGCTTCAACACCCACTCGCCCAGCTCGACGATGAAGCCGCTCTGCTCGGCGATCGGAATGAAGCGCGACGGCGGAATCAGCGAGCCTTCGGCCGTGCGCCAGCGCACCAGTGCCTCGAAGCTCACCGGCCGCAGCGTCCGCAGGTCGTAGGCGGGCTGGTACTCGACGAACAGCTCGCCTTTGTCGATGGCCCGCCGCAGCGCGCGCTCCATCCCGAGCCGCTCGTTGAGGCGCACGTTCATATCGGCGGTGAAGAACTGATGATTGCTGCGGCCGCGATCCTTCGCCTGGTAGAGCGCGATATCCGCATGCTTCAGGAGCTGCTCGGGCGTGGACCCGTCATCCGGATACACGCTGATGCCGATGCTGGGCGCGACGCTCAAAGCGACGCCGTCGAGCTCCACCGGAACACTGAGCTCCGTGCGAATCCGCTTCGCAATGGAATCGATGACGCTCACAGAGGGCAGCCCGGTGGCCACGACGACGAACTCATCGCCGCCCATCCGGATGACGAGATCGTTCGCCGCCACCGAGGCGCGCAGTCTCTCTCCGATCGACTTCAGCAAGCGGTCGCCGATGCCGTGTCCGAGCGAGTCGTTCACGTTCTTGAAGTGATCGAGGTCGATGTACAGCAACGCGACGTGCGTGCGATCGCGTCCGGCACGCGAAAGGAGTCGCGGCAGCAAGCGCTGCAGGTGGAACCGGTTCGGCAGCCCGGTGAGCACGTCGCGGCGCGCGAGACGGGAAATCTTCACCTGCTGTTCGAGTCGCTGGCGCTGCGAGGTCTCGCTCGTCCGCCAGTTGCGGTTGAGTATGGTCAACAGCACGCCGGCAACGATCGCAAAGCCCGCCAGCAGCGCAACGAAGAGACCGGTCACGAGGTTCTTCCCGTCTTCCAGCGCTTCATGGCGCGACACGTCGGACAGCACCTTCATCAGGCGCGCCCGTCCGACCCCGTGCCGGGCCCGCTCCTCGTTGAAGCGGGCGATTTCAGCGCTATGCGCGGCGCTCTCCGCCTCGATGCGGGCGAAACTGCGTTCGAGCACGGTATCGACCGCGAAGAACGCGGCAACCATGATCACGAACACGCCGAGGCAAGTGGCTGTCAGAACTTTGGTGCGCAAATGGCCGCGCCCCCTTCATCCCATGAAAAAGCGTTCGGCGCTTCAGGGGTTTTCGGCACTGCAGCGCACCCTTTGAGGGCGGCCGTGTGACCGGCTTCTCAACTCCTCAGGAGCCGGTCGCCCGATTCGGGGCTCGTCGGCAGCTCGGACCACAGGTCGGATGGACCCGGCGGCGCCGGTGTCGGAAAAAGCCTACCGCAGCAGGCGTTCCATGCGGGACACGAGGGTGGAGGGCTGCACGTCGAGCGCCTTTGCGAGCTTGCAAAGGGTGGTCAGCGTCGGCTGGCGAATGCCGCGCTCGATCTGGCTGACGAACGTGCGATCGACATCGGCGGAAAGTGCGAGGGCTTCCTGCGACACGCCCGCGGCTGTGCGCTGCTCGCGGAGCACCCGGCCGAAGGCTGCTGAGACTTGATCCGCGCGCATGGGAGGGCCATGATTCGGCCTCCTGAGGCTTTAGGTCCACGGAATATAGTCTACAAGTCCATTCGGGGAGCGAGCCCATTTCTGGGCGATCACACCAGGAATCCACGTGGAGCCGCGCGGCGCGCGGGTTCAAGGTGCGGCACGCCGCTGGTGGCAAACAGTCAACTCAGGGACAACGGACATGTCGACCGCCGAAGAACGATTCGCCGAAAACGTGCTGGCCTGCGTGGATGATCTGAACTCGGTGCTGCCCCGGCTCGCCGCGCGGTATGAAGACCTGGTCATCGTCGCGGCGATGGCCGAACACGTGGGCGGCGCGCTGCGCATTTTCATGCAGGCAGGTATCTGCAACGCCCTGCAGGCGCGTCGGGTGCTCGCGCACCTGGAGGAAACCGCCTTCGCGCACAGTCTGCGCGATGCACGCAAGGGGCCTGATAGCGTTCAGTGAGGCCGTTGGCGCGCCTCGCAGCCGGTGCTGCGCCAACTTCCAGGCCGCCCGCCGGCAACGCGGTCCGGCTAACGGAGCGTGGGTGCTACACTCGCGCCGCCTTTCACCCGGAGCCGCGCATGGCTACATCTCCCGATACCACCAATCTCGCCGTGTTCTGCGACTTCGAGAACATCGCTCTCGGCGTGCGCGACGCGCGTTATCCGCAGCTCGACATCCGGCTGGTCATCGAGAGACTGCTGCTCAAGGGCTCCATTGTCGTGCGCAAGGCGTACTGCGACTGGGAACGCTACAAGGACTTCAAGGCCGGCATGCATCACGCCGGGTTCGAGCTCATCGAGATTCCGCATGTGAAGCAGTCTGGCAAGAACTCGGCGGATATCCGCATGGTCGTCGATGCGCTCGACCTCTGCTACACCAAGCCGCACGTGCAGACGTTCGTGATCGTGAGTGGCGATTCCGATTTCTCGCCGCTGGTTGCCAAGCTACGGGAGAACAATAAAGGCGTCATCGGCGTGGGAGTGAAGAACTCCACGTCCGATCTGCTGACAGCGAGCTGCGATGAGTTCATCTACTACGATGATCTCGTCCGCGCGCTGAAGAGCCGCCCGGCCAAGCGCGGGAAAAAGGCCGCCAACACATCGCGAGCGGCCACTACCGAGGCGCCCGCCGAAGCGGCTGCCGATGGCAAGGAGCACGACAAGCAGCAGGAAGCCTTCGACCTGGTGCTCGCCACGCTCGATGCGCTCATCGGCGAACGCGGTGACGATGAGAAGGTCTGGAGCTCGATGGTGAAGCAGGCGCTGAAGCGGCGCCGGCCGGGGTTCAACGAAACGTACTACGGGTTCAAGTCGTTCAACGCGCTGCTCGAAGAAGCGGCCGCGCGCGGGCTGGTCAACCTCGAGCGCGAAGGGAAATCCGGCGGCTACGTCGTCCGGCCCGGCGCCGACGCGTAGCGGCTAGAACGCGAACGCCGCCCCGGCGAGCAGCTCGTACTGAACGAACGTCGAGCCGCTGCCGCGAATCGAGCAGAACCCGCCGGATGAGCCCGAGGCGCAGAAGAACGATGAGTTCGTATCCACGAACGTCACAAAGCCACGCGCCTCGAGTCTGAAACTGAAGTGCTGGGACACCGGCACCCGCACTCCCCCGCCGAGCGAGACGGAGAAGCGCGTGTTGTCGCTGACGCGCCCCGGTTCGGGTGAAAGCCGCGTGATGCCGAGCGTGCCTATGACGTAAGGCTTCAGCAGCAGATCCTGATCGACATCGAGCGTGCCGCCGATGTGCAGGTACTCCACGTTGATGCCGAGCGGCCCGAGTGGAGAGTCCGGCTCGAGTTGCGTTTCCTGCCGCGAATAGAAGAGCTCGTATTGCGATTCCTCATCGCGCCTCAGATCGAGGGCGATGGCGAACGAACCGTGATCGTCGAGATCGGCGTTCTGAGTGGTGTTCGCGCCGGTGTCGACATCGAAATCGCCGCCGAGGCGATAGCCGACGAACGGCGTTACTTCGAATTGCGGGAGCGGTGCGCGCTGCTCCCCGCCGTTGTCCTCATCGCGCTCGGCCGCGTTCGCGGACGCTGCGGCGAGCAGCGCGGCGATCGTTGCCGCGGCTGCCGCCACTCGCTTCACCCCAACCCGTTTGGCTTTCGAGCTCTTCGTCGTCGCACTCACTGTGACACTCGCTGCGCCTCGCCAGCGTGCGGCCGGCGGATACTTCCCGGCCAAAGCCTAGCACGGGAAGCATCCGTCGCCGTCCGGACACAGGTGTGGTTTAAAGCGAACGCAGGAAGTTCAGAAGATCCTGCTTGCTGCGTTCCGGGAGCTCGTTGTAGCTCCCGATCACGCGGTTCGCCTCGGAGGCCCCGAACTGACTGTTCCCGCTGCTCGCGTGCGCCTGAATCGCCTGCGTCAGATCGTTCGTGCGGCCATCGTGCAGGAAGAAGATGCGCTGGCCGAGGCCCCACAGCGGCGCCGTGCGGAACTCGTCGCCCGCTGCCGCGCCCTGTTCAATGCCGTCGGCGAGACGCGGCCCCATGTTGTGGATCGCGAGATCGGAATACAGATTCACCGGCTGATTCTGCAGAGCCGCGACGCTCGCGTTCCCCGTGCGCAGCTGCGGCGTGTGACACAGCCCGCAGCCGGTGCTCGAGAAGAGCTGCCTGCCGCGCCCAATGGAATCCGCGCCACCGAAGCTGTTCGTCGCGGGACGCGGCGCGTCGAGGAAGCGCATGAAGATCGCGAACTTCTCGATGGAGCTCACGCTGTCCACGCCGGTCGCACCGACGACCTGCGTGATGTCGTTCGGCGTCGCGGAGTACTGGCAGCCCCCGTTCTCCTCGCGCTCCTGCATGAACGCCTCGTTGGTAATGCCCATCTCGACGTTGTACGCCTCGCCGGAGAAGACGAGCATCGAGATGTTCTGCGCCTTCCAGCCGAAGCGCGTGATCGTTCCGTCGTTGCCGCTGCGGTTGAAGCGTCCGCTGATGCCTAAGCGTGACTTCGTGCCGCTGTCAGTCGCGAGATTTCGCGTCAGCGCGCTCTCGGGAATGCTCTCGATGAGCCCCGTGCCGAACACCGGCGTCGGGATGCGAAACACGACATTGTTGCGAGAGACCTGTGCGGCAAAGTCTTCCTGCGGAACGTTGCAATTCGCCGCATTGCCGGTCGAATCCACGCGCCCGCTGATGGTGAACAGCGCATGCACGCCGCCGTCCTTCGAGCCATTGGCATTTCGCTTGAAGCGCGCTTCACGCACGGGGCCGTTCAGCGTGATGAACGACGGCACGGTGTTACGCGCGCCAAAGGCCGTGGCGACCGCGACTTGCGGGTTCACTGGCGGCGAGGAGCCACCGATCGCAGGCTGCATGTGGCATCCCGCGCAGCCGTCGAGATTGAAGCGCGGGCCGAGCCCATCACCGACGCCTTCCTCCTCGCTGAAGTCGGCGAGACCGGCGTCGAAGTAACTGCGCTCGCCGCTCGGCAGATTCGGCAAAGGCTGCCCTGCACCGGGCGCACCCGTGCGCACGCCGGGATCACGCGCGACCTGGGCCTGCGCCTGCGCGACGAACGCCAACGCGCACGCGACAAGCATCCACACGGAAACCGTGTTGCGAGAAATCATGACGAACCCCCCTGACGGTGATGTCAGTCGATATCTATCTCTTGAGCTGGTGCGCGCACGGCGAGGCCGCGACCTTTAGCCTCGCCGTGCATGCACGCAGCACACGCGTGATGTGGGCACGCGCGGGGAACGCCGAGCAAAACCTATGCCCCTTCGGGAACGCGTTCACACGCGACGAAGTCAAGGCACTGAATTGCGAAGAGATGAGAGTTAACGTGTGATGAGACGGGCTCGTGCGCGCTCTCGATTATCGGCGCCAAAGTGTCGCCGCGTGCGGACACCTTTCACGCAACAATTGGCAACCATTTGATTCGCTGCGACACCGACTGTCGCCACGCGCGGACGTTGCGCGTATCGAACTACGGTAGCGCTCGCGCGAGGCGCGCCGAAAACACTGCGAAACAAGCCCTTTTTCGTTCGCTGTCGGATGTCGGAGACGTCACGAGAATGACGCGGCGATTCTGCGTCTTCTACTTACGACCTTGGTCGCGAAAAAATCGCGCGCGCGCAAAATCAGCGGACGGGAAAGGTTGCGGTAGCCGGAACTTCGCAGGCAGCAGTGATGGCCCAGCTCGCGCGCGAGCTCGTTGCATCCGCCTGCGTCGCGACGATGAGGTAACGAGCCTCCGGCTTGAGTCGCAAACCCTCGCGCCGATTTCTCGCATCGACACGCTCGCTGGCCGCGAACGCATCGGTGGATCTGAAGTCGGTGGATCGACGCACGAATTGCAGATCGTTGAAGCTATAGGCGCGATGGAACACGCAGGACTGCGCTGCGCCCTCGGTGGCAGGCTGCAGACACTCCCGCAACTCGTCAGCGACTCGCGCACCGGTAGCGACGGCGACGATGGGGGTGCCGCGCTCTTCGATGAGATTGCAGCCGCTGCCCCACGAGAACTGACACTGGCTGCAACTCAGCCCCAGGTCACGCAGGACCTTGGGCTCACCCGGCGCGCTCTCATTCGGCTCCGCTTCGCGCCCGACCTTGCCGATCGGAATCGTGCAGCTCCCGAGAACGAGTGCCCCGGCAAGGAGCAGCGATGTGCGCGCCGCGCTGTGAGAAGGCGATCGATTCACCCCGTTAGAATGCGCTCTTCACCACGCCGCCGTCGACACGCAGCGCGGATCCCGTCGTAGCGGAGGCCAGCGGGCTCGCGACGTACACGATCAGCGAAGCCACTTCCTCGGGATGCGCAAATCGCTTGATGAGCGAGGTCGGCCGGCGTGTGTTGATGAACTCCGCCTCGGCTTCCGCGAGCGGCTTGCCGGAGCGCTGTGCAAGCCCCTGCGCACGGGCGCTGTCCGGGTCCCACGTCGGGCCCGGCAGGATGCTGTTCACCGTGATGCCGGTCTTGGCGCATTCCTCGGCGATGCCGCGGGCGACCGCGATCTGCGCCGCTTTCGACATGCCGTAGTGAATGCTCTCGATCGGAATCTGCAGCGCGCTCTCGCTCGAGATGAAGATGATGCGTCCCCAGTTCTTCTCCTTCATGCGCGGCAAGTAGGCCCGCGACAGGCGCACGCCCGAGAGCACGTTCAGCTCGTAGATGGCTTTCCAGTCCTCGTCCGTGCTCTGCAGGAAGGGCTTCGGAATGAAGGTCGCCACGTTGTTCACGAGGATGTCGACGTTCGGGTAGGCCTTCACGAGCCGCGCGATGTCCTCCGCCTTGCTCATGTCGCCGACGAACTTCAGCGGCTCGCGCCCGGTTGAGGCCTTTAGCGACGCGGCGGCCTTGTCGACCGACTGTTGCGTGCGCCCGTTCACGATCACATCCGCGCCTTCTTTCAGCATCGCCTCGGCCGTTGAGTAGCCGATGTTGGCGGTGCTGCCGGTGATCAGCGCCGTCTTGCCCTTGAGCTGCAAATCGAGGGCCGAGGCGGTGCCGCACAATCCCAGCGCTGCGACCGCGACCGCCAGCCATCCCACCGCCCGGAATCCGTGGAGCCCGCGCGCGCAACCGCTGCGCGCCAAGTTGCTGCGAGGGGTCGTCTTCATGTGCTCGATCCTTTCGTGGAGGCGGTCGCCGCGCATACAGACCCTGCGACGGCCGCGGGGATTACTTGCGCGCCGGCACGCCGTCCGGCACGGGAATGGCGAGCGCGACGTGATCTTCCGTCCCCGCCGAGTGCGTGATGTGGCCCTTGCCCGTCAGGTCTTCGAGCAACACGAACTGGCCCGGCAATACGCGCTTCTTCTGTCCGTCGCCGGCCGTCACCTCGACGATGCCGCGCAGGCAGAACATGAACTGGCGGCGCGGTGCGACGTGCCAATCCTCCGTCGTTCCGGCCTTCAGCGAGGCGACGATCGCGCCCTTGATGTCGCCGAGACGGTAGGTCGCGAGCCTTTCTTCGGGTGTGTTGCTGCCCGACTGCGCGAGCGGCAGTGCTTCCTCCGCCCAGCGGGAGCTGCCGTCGGGCGTGGAGTAGAGGCGCCAGTAGGTGAGCTGCTTCTGCGACGGCTTCGCCATTGTGGGCTGATCCGCGGCAGCGGCGTGCTGGAATGGCGCGGCGCCCAGCGCTGCGAACAAGATTGCAGCGGCCGTCAATCGCCGGACACGATACGTGAGCATGATGTGACCCCCTGATTGTTATTCAGGAGCCCAGCATTCCATGGCCGCGAGAGCGCGGCCAAGCGGCCGGGACACCCGCCCGTGCAGCGGATGTCCCGAGACCCTTAGAACTTCTGCCCGAAGCGAATACCGATCGTGCGCGGCGTGTTCACCACGACCAGAGGCGATTGCCCGCACAACGGCAAGTCGTCCGGCCCGAGCACGCTGCACTGAGTCGTGCGGAACATGTCGGCGCGCTTGTCGAACGCGTTGTGCACGAACAGCTCGAGCGAAATGGGCCCGCGCGTGAGGCCGGTCGAGAAGTCGAACTCGCCGTAGCCGGGCTGCTGCCCCATGACCGCGCGGTCGGGTATTCGCAGGTCCGCCCAGACGGCACCCCGGTAGGCATAGGAGCCCTGGAAGTGCCCTTCGCCTCCGAGCAGCGGGAACTGATAGCGCCCGGTCAGGTTGCCCTTGAACTTCGAGGAGATCGGCAGCTGCGTGCCATCGGGCGCGAGCGGAACGGCGCAGTCGGTGGTCGGTGCCCCCTCGGGCGAGAGCTCGCCGCAGTAGTTCGCCGTAAGCTTCGCATCGTTGTAGGCGAAGCCGCCGGTGAGCGAGAACGCGCCGCTCACCGCCCAGCTGACCGAGCCTTCGACGCCCTTCACCGTGGCGCTCGTCGCGTTGCGAATGATGGTGAGACCGTTGATGCCGAGGTACGAGAACTGGATGTTGTCCCAGTCTTCGTAGTAGAGGGCGCCATTGAAGCGCAGCCGGTCATCGGCCCATGAGGTCTTCCAGCCGAGCTCGTAGTTCTTGATGAAATCCGAGACGTAGGACGGCGGCACCGGCGGATCCGGCGGCTCGGTCCGGCGGCGATTGACGCCACCCGGGCGGAAGCCCTTCGAATACGTCGCATAGACCATCTTGCTGTCATCGATCTTGTAGTTGAGGGTGAGGCGCGGGGTATGCCCGTCTTCCTTCACCTCTCGATCGAGATCGATACACGGTGCCCCGCGGAACGGCCCGGGCTCGAAGCACGCCGCCTCGCCGGTGCGTGAGCTGAAGCCCGCGCCGTAGCCGAAGAACCCGCGCAGCGAGTTATCGGACTTGAAGAAGCGCAACCCGCCGATCACGGCGAGCTTGGGCGTGATGTCGTAGGTCACTTCGCCGAAGAGCGCCTTGTCTTCGTCGACGCGCGCCTGCTGCGTGAGCCAGATGGTGTCCGGCCAGCCCGGCACGCTGATGTCGGGCGACAGCCCGTCGATCTTGTAGCGCTGCTGGATGCCGTGCTCCTGGCGCTGCCAGAAGAGGCCCGCGACGAAGCGGAAACGCTTGGTCGGATCGGAGGCGATGCGGATTTCCTGACTGTCCTTCGTGAACCGGTCGAAACCCTCGAAGTACTGCGTCGGATCGATGATGTCGCCGTTCGCGTTGTAGATGTACGCACCGGAGCCGTAGTTCACGTCGTAGAAGTAGGAGTAGTCCGCGTAATCCGAGCTCGAGTGGATGTCGCGCTTCAGATGCGAACCGGCGTAGGTGAGATCGAGGTTCGCGATCCTGCCTTCCACCGTGAGCGCTGCCTGCCACCAGGTGTCGTTCTGGTATTCGGGCCTGAAGTGACCGACCTTGAGGTCGCCCAGCCGCGGGTCCTCGGCAAACGAGCCGTCCGAATTCTGCTTCTGGCCCATGATGCCGGGCGTGATCGACCAGTTGTCGTTCAGGTCGACGCGCAGCGCGGCCCGCGCACCATAAGTGCTGACGTCGTTGTAGTTCTTCTGGAGGCGATCCGCATTGCTGATCGTGCCGTTGCGGGCATTGCCATTGGCCTGGTCGAACGCCTGCAGCGTCGGATAGGTGAGCGAGCGGGCGACGTTGTCGATGTAGCCGGGGTCTTTGCGATCCCACCCGACGATGCGCACGGCCGCGTTGCTGGACAGCGGAATATTGACGAAGCCCTCGGCGAGGTAGCCCTGATCGCCGCCGTTCACCGTGCTGCCGGTGAGGTCGTAGCTCGCCTTGAAGGCGCTCGGATCCGGCTTGTTCGTGATGAGGCGGATGGTGCCCGCCTGCGAGCTCGCCCCGTACAGCGTGCCCTGCGGACCGGCGAGCGCTTCGACGCGCGCCATGTCGTAAACGTGAATATCGAGCGAACCCTGAATCGTCGTGACCGGCTGCTCATCGAGATAGATGCCGACCTGCGGCAGCGGACCCGAGTGGTTCGCGTTCTCGCCGCTGGCGAGACCGCGCATGTATACCGAGGTCGCGCCCGGCCCGAGCGATTGATAGGAGACGCTCGGCAGCAGCTTCGCGTAGTCCGAGAATTCGACGACCTGCATTTCTTCGAGCTTCGTCGTGCCGAGCGCGGTGATGCTCAGAGGCACGGTCTGCAGGTTTTCATCGCGCTTTTGCGCGCTTACCACAACCTCTTCGAGCTTGCCGTTGTCATCCTGCGCGTGGGCCGCGGGCACACCCGCGAGCAGTACCGAGGCGAGCGGCACGCCTTGCAGCAATGCGCTTGCGTGGCGCCGGGCGTTGAGTCGCTCCAGTTTGCGGCGGCGGCTACGGGACATACAGGAACCTCCCCGGTGTGCAATGCGGCCCGAATGACGGCAGTGTAGCCGTCTCGCGGACGTTTCAAAACATGGGCGTGCAAAAAAACCCTGCTTTTTGCGGCTCGTCAGGGACGAAAGACGGACTGAACGAGCGTTCAACACCCTGCGGCGAGGCTCTCCGGGACCGCTGGATAGGCTTCCAGAACGGGCCCGAGAGCGAGCTTCAGCGGGTCGAGCCATGCTTCAAAATGACGCCATTGATCAAGGCCTTCGCGATAAATGGGGCTGCGCACCTGCTCGGAGCTGGCGGTGCGGACGGCCCGCTCGTTCTCGTAAAACCTCAGGCACGCCGGCTCGAACGCAAGGTTGCAATAAGCCAACAAGCGGCGCACCTCGCCCTCGGTGTCCTCGACCATCGACTCGTAGAACACCCGATGGATGCGCCCCGGCAGCACCTGGTCGAAATGCGCCATCAGCTCGACGTAGTCGCGGTAGTAGCGCCCGATGTCTTCGAGGCTGTAGGTGTAGTTCTGCCCGCGGGCGAACTGCTGCTTGAAGTTCGAGAAGCAGCAGCCGAGCGGATGGCGGCGAGCATCGATAATTTTCGCGTTGGGCAGCATCAGGTGGATGAGCCCGATGTGCGCGAAGTTGTTCGGCATCTTGTCGATGAAGAAGGGCGCGGCGGTCTTGCGCTGGATGCGAGTGTTGGCCAGGAACTGCTCGCCGAGCGCGCTGAAATCCGCCGCGTCGAGGGTCGCCAGGACCTCGGGGTATTTCGAGGTTTCGCGCTTGGTCTTGCGACCGCCGAGCGAGCGCGCCATCGCGATGACGTCGGGCAGCTCCATCGTCCCTTCGACGAGCGAGTGGCTCGAGAGTATCTGCTCGATGAGCGTCGAACCGGCGCGCGGCAGACCCACGATGAAAATCGGATCCGGCGCCGCGCAGCCGACTCCGGTGCGCGCGGCGAAGAACTCGCGCGTCAGCGCGGCCTTCGAGCGGCGCATGTGCTGGGTCACCTCGTCGGCTTCATGGCCCACTGCTTCGAGCCTGAGCGCGTTCCCCTTCTCGTAGTGCCGGAAAGACTCTTCGTACCGGCCCTCGTCTTCCAGGGCCTTGCCGAGCGCGAATTCGAAATGCAGACGGTCTTCGTCCTGCAGGTCCGTGCGCGCGAGCTGCGCACGCATCGCTGCGATGTCGTCTGCGGTGAACCGGAATTTCTTGAGGTTCGCGAGACTCCAGTACGCCTCGCCGAGATGGGGCGCCAGCTCGATCGATTTGCGATAGGCGTCGATGCTTTCCTGCGTGCGCGCCGCCGTTTTCAGTGCGTGGCCATAGCTCATCCACACCTTGGGCTGGCGTGGGTAGTCGGCCAGCACGTCGGCATACACCGTAATCGAACCGTCCTGATCGCCGATGCGGCTCAGGATCGCGGCCTTCAGATTCCGGTAGCCGGGATTGCGCGGTTCCGCTTCGAGCGCGCGCTCGATCTCGGTGAGCGCCTGGCTGACCTTGTGCTGCCGGTGAAGCACCACGGCGTAGTTGTGCCGCGCGGCCGTGAAGCTGGGCGCGAGCTCGAGACAGCGGGCCAGCAGGTTCTCCGCATCGCCGTAGCGCCCGAGACGCGCAGCGACCTCGCCGAACATGCGGATCGCAGCCACGTCGGTCGGATGCTCTTTCAAATGCGCGCGCAGCAGCGCTTCGGCGGGCGCGATGCGGCCCTCGACGAGATGCACCGCCGCCTCCATCAGACGCGGATCGCGCGTCGAGTAGCGGATGTTCTGCGCATACGCCGCGTCAGCGCCGGCGGCATCGCCTATGGCGGTGAGGTGATCACCGAGGGCGCGCCAGGCGGCGGGCAAGTCGGGCTTCAGCGCGACGGCTTGTCGCAGCGCTTCGATGGCGGCTTCGCCGCGCCCCAAGGCGCCGAGCACCAGCCCAAGCTCGTAATGCGGCGTCGGCCACTGCGGATGCGCTTTGACGAGCGCCTCGAGCAGAGGCAGTGCCCCCGTCGCATCGCCCATCGCTCGCCAGCCCGCGGCCAGCAGCAGGGTGGCTACCGGATGGCCGGGCACCACTTTCAGAACCTCGGCCGCCTGCTCCGCAGTGATCTGCGGCTGCGAATCGAGCATGCGCGCCGCGTGCGCGAGCGCCTGCTCGACCGTGCCGGTGGGTTCAGCCGGGGAGCTCATTTCGTAACCTTGCCATCCTTCATGACGTGCGCGACGGTGCGCAGCAGATCGATGTTCGCCAGCGGATCGCCCTCAACCGCGATCATGTCGGCGCGCTTGCCGACGGCAATCGATCCGAAGTCCCCTTCCTTGTTCATCGAGCGCGCTGCCTCGATGGTACCGGCACGGATCGCATTCATCGGCGTCATGCCGAAACGAACCATATACGCGAACTGCCGCGCGTTCTCGCCGTGCGGATAGACGCCCGAGTCCGTGCCGAAAGCGATGTGCACGCCCGCCTTCACGGCCTTGCTGAACGCGGCGCGCTGTATATCAGTCGTTTCGCGATTCTTGCGCATCACGTCTTCGGGCCAGTGATCGCGCTTGCCGATCTCGTCAATGTAGTCGCCGTTGTAGATGTCGGCGACGAGCCACGTGCCGTATTTCTTCATGAGCGCGATGCCTTCGTCATCGAGGTACGAGCCGTGCTCGATCGAACGCACGCCCGCGCGCACCGCTCGCTTGATGCCCTCCGCACCATGCGCGTGCGCAGCGACGAAAGTGCCGGCGTTTCCCGCCTCTTCGACCGCGGCCCGGATTTCTGCTTCGGAGAACTCAGGCGCTGAGGGCGTCGTACCCTGCGTGAGCACTGCGCCGGTGGCGATCATTTTGATGAAGTCCGCGCCGCCCGCGAGGAGCTCACGGACACGCTGCCGCGCTTCGTCCACCGAGTTCGCGACGCCACGACGCATGTCCGCCGGGAGGACGACGTTGGGATCGAAGCCAGTGACTTCACCGCCGCCCTGGCTCGTCGTGAGGTACGCGCCGGCCACGAACATGCGCGGACCTTCGACGATGCCGCCATTGATCGCATCGCGCAGCGCCACGTCGACGAACGCACGATACGTGCCCACATCGCGCACCGAAGTAAACCCGGCCGCGAGCGTGGCGCGTGCATGGTCCACGCCGAGCAGCGCATCGCGTGCACCCGAACTGAGCAGCGGCTGTGCGACGTTCGACGACTCGATGTCGCCAATGAGATGAGTGTGAAGATCTATGAGGCCCGGCAGCACCGTGTAACGCGACCAATCCACGGCGGCTTCGTTGCTTGCGCTCGAACCCGCGCCGGATGCGTTCGTTATCGAGGTAATGCGCCCGTTCTCGATGCGAATGAGCTGGTCCGTGAGCACTTTGCCTGCATCCACGTCGATGACGCGGCCGGCGCGCACGAGCGTGGTTTGCGCGAGAGCGCTGCAGGACAGGATCGTCAGCGCGACGGCAGCGGCACAGCGCTTCAGAGGGGATGCGAAGTTTCGGCTCATGCGGCGTGCCTTTCAGAATCTCGAGCTTGACGCGAGGCGCATGAAAGACCGGCGCTCCCGGGATGTCAATTCTGGGCGGGAGTTCACTTCAGTCCGCGCGGGCGGGCCGGCTAGAATCACCGCAGAAAGATGAGTCGCTCAGCACGCATTCTCCTGGCCGGCCTGTTGCTGGCCCCGGTCGTCGGCTCTGGCGGAGTCCCTTCGGCCTATGTTCCGCCCCAGTCGGCGGCGACTTCGGCCACCCGCCCCGATCTGCGCCAAATAAGAGTCGACGCGGCGCGCCCCATCGGCAAACTGCGCTCGCTGCAGGGCGTGAATGGCGCTCCCGCACAAGGCTTTCACAAGCCGGAGCGCTTTGTTTTCGGCGGGTGGAACATCCCGGGCAGCTGGGATGCGACGCGCGGCTATCACGAGGCGCGCATAGACCTCATCCGCACGCACGACGCGTACGGGCCTGGTGACATCGATGCCCGGTTCCCCGATGCCCCCGGCGTGCTGATCGATGCGGACCGCACGCATCTCAGCATCTTCCCGAATCCCAAGGCAGACCCGAACGATCCGCGCAGCTACAACTTCGCGCCGACCGACCGGCTCATCGCGAGCATCAAAGGTGTCGGTGCGGAAGTCATCTTCCGTCTCGGCCGCAGCGAAGGTTCGAACGTCGAGCCGCCGGAAGACCTCGATCACTACGCCGCGGTCGTGCGTCACATCGTGCTTCACTACAACCGCGGCTGGGCGAACGGCTATCGCTACGGCATCCGGTACTGGGAAGTGTGGAACGAGCCCGATCTGGGCCGCGTGTTCTGGGGCGGCTCGGCGCAGCACTTCTTCGAGCTCTACGAGAAAGTCGCGCGCGCGGTGAAGAAAGCCGACCGCCGCGCGCTCGTCGGCGGGCCGGCCATCGCGCGGCCGAATGATGCCAACCCGTACGTCGATGATTTCCTCGAATACGTGCGGGCGCGCAAGGTGCCGCTCGACTTCTATTCCTGGCATTGGTACGCGACGGATTCGAACGATCCGCTCGATGTAGTGCGCGTCGGACGCGCGATGCGCGCGCGTCTCGACCAGTACGGTTTCAGGAAAACGCTGAGCGTGCTCGATGAGTGGAACTACGGCTTGCTCGATCCCGTGCCCGCCGATCTGCAGCGCGCGAGTTTCATCACCTCGGCGCTCCTCTACATGCAGGATGCGCCCATCGATCTTTCCGCGCTCTATCGCGCGGACAACGTGTTCGGCAAGGACGGCAGCACGCCGGACAAAACCGGCCAGGCACTGATCGCGCTGGGTCGAATGAAAGACACCCCGGTGCGACTGGCCGTGGACGGCGCGGACCTCGACGGGTTCGCCGTGCAATCCGGTCGCTCGAAGGACGGCAAGACGCTGCAGGTGCTGGTCAGCAATTACCAGATCCCGGCCGAATTCCTCGGGCCGCGCACAGGGCCCGACGTGCTGCGCGTCGGCACGCAATTCGATGTGAAGCTGCTCTCGCGTCGCTCCGTAACCTATCGGGACAATGCGGGCTACGACCTCACCATCGACAACCTCGACGCGAAGCGGACGTATACGATCGAGCGCTACCGCATCTCGCAATCGAACGACCTCACTTTGCTGGACAGCAGCGAGCAGCGCGGCCCACGCATCCGCCTGCATGCCGAGTTACCGCCACCGGCCATCGAGCTGGTGGTGCTGAAATCCCGCTAGTTTCCGGAACCCCTTCTTCCCTTCGCGCGTTGCGCACGCCCGTCTCCCTCTTTCGGGAGAGTGCGGCTGGCCGCAGGCTGGCCTCAGGATGCCGCGGTAACTAGTTGGCATGCTTGGCCTTGCCGCAAGCCGCGGCTATAGTGCGTGCCCGCTTCCGAACAGCCTTCCCCCAGCGCGGCTTAGGGATGCCCGCGCTGACAGCGGCGTTCACGAAAGCTCCGGAGCTACGGATCGCATGCAGAACACGAAGAACGGGCCGTCCATTCGGTCGTACCGTCGCCTCGCCGCGCTGATTTACTGCGCCGCGCTGGTCGCCTGCGGGCAGAAGGAACAGCCTCAGGGCATGCCTCCCGTAGATGTCGGCGCCGTGCAGGTGCAGCCGAATGGCTTGACGCTCGCGCTGGAGCACGCGGCGCAATTGCGTGGCGTACGCGAAGTGGAAGTGCGCTCACGTGTCTCCGGCATTCTGCTGAAGCGGCTGTATCGAGAAGGCTCGCGCGTCAAGGCGAACGACCTCCTCTTCAAGATCGACCCGGCGCCGTTTCAGGCGGAGGTCGCGCGCGCACGCGCCGAGCTGGGTGTGCAGCAGGCGAACCTGCAGCAGGCCGAGCGCGATCGTGGACGCGTCGTCGAGCTGTACCAGCAAAAGCTCGTCAGCGTGCGCGATCGGGATGCGGCTATCGCGGCCGATGAAAGCGCCAGAGCGGCGGTCGCCGCTGCGGAGGCGGCGCTGCGCACCGCGCAGCTCAATCTTTCATATACGGATGTGCGCGCGCCCATCGATGGGCTCACCAGTCGCGAAGTGCGCTCGGAAGGCAGCCTCGTCACAGCGGGCAGCGATTCGAGCCTGCTCACGCACATCGTGCAGGCGGACAGGCTGTACGTGGAGTTTTCGATGCCTTCGGCCGAGGCGGACAGTGTTCGCGCGGCGACGCAGGGTCCGGATGCGGGCAAGGTGTTCGTACGCGTGACGGACATTCAGGGCAAGGTGCTCGCCGACAACGCGCGTATCGAGTTCATCGCGCCATCGATCGGTGATCAGACCGGCACGGTCGATGTGCGTGCGGTGTTCGACAACAAGTCCGAAGCGCTGCTGCCCGGGCAAGTGGTGCGCGCCCATGTTGAAGGAGTGACGCTCGCCGGTTTGCTCGTCATTCCGAAGCGCGCGGTGATGCACGGGCTGCAGGGGTCGTTCGTCTGGGTGATCGGGCCCGATGACAAAGTGGCGCCGCCCCGGCCAGTGGAGCTCGGACCGACATCCGGTAACAACGTCGTCGTGGCGAATGGGCTGGCGGCCGGCGATCGCGTCGTGGTGGATGGCATTCTCAAGGTGCAGCCCGGCGCGCCCGTGAAAGCTCAGCCGCTCGCGAGCGATGGCGCGCCGCCGCCGGCCGAACGGCAGGCCGCCGCCGAAGAGTCCAAGTCACCGTCGTAACGGTCAGGCCGCGCGCCATGCTCTCGAACTTCTTCATCGATCGACCGCTGTTCGCGATGGTGGTGTCGGCGTTCATCGTCATCGCCGGCCTCGCCGCGTTCCATTCGCTGCCGGTGTCGATGTATCCGGACATCGCGCCGCCTACGGTTGGCGTGAATACAGCGTATCCGGGCGCGAGCGCGGACGTCATCGCCGAAACGGTCGCGGCACCGCTCGAACAGGCGTTGAACGGCGTGGAGGGCATGCTCTACATGCGCTCGGCGAACGCTTCGAGCGGAGCCATGCAGCTTTCCATCACGTTCGCGGTGGGCACCGATCCCGATCTCGCCGTGATCAACGTGCAAAACCGCGTGCAGAGCGCGCTGCCTCTGCTGCCGGAAGAAGTGCGGCGGCAAGGCGTCACGGTCTCGAAGAGCTTGCCGAGCTTTCTGCAGGTGGTCGTGCTCGATGCACCGGATGGGCGCTACGACCAGCTGTTCGTGTCGAACTACGCGACGATCAACGTACTGGACGAGCTGCGGCGCGTTCCGGGCGTCGGCGATCTGCAGGTGTTTGGCGCGCGCGATTACTCCATTCGCATCTGGTTGAAGCCGGATCGACTTGCGGAGTTCGGGCTCACGCCCGCCGACGTATCGGATGCGGTGCGCGAGCAGAACACGCAATCGGCTGCCGGGCGCCTGGGCGATGAGCCGATGGTGAAGCGCGTCGATCTCACGCTGAGCGTGACGACGCAAGGCCGACTCGCCGATCCGGAGCAGTTCGAGCGCATCGTGCTCAAGACCGGGCCGCAAGGCCAGATCGTGCGTCTGCGCGACGTCGCGCGGGTGGAGCTGGGTGCGCGCGACTACACGTTCAGCCTGACTCGGCAGGGACGGCCCTGCGTCGGAGCCGCCATCGTGCTCGCACCGCGCGCGAACGCGCTGCAGGTCGCGGAAGCCGTCGATGCGAAGATGAAGGAGCTCGGTGCCAAGTTCCCAGCGGGGCTTACTTGGAAGATTCCGTACGACACCAGCAAGTACGTGCGGACGTCAATGCACGAGGTGGGGATCACACTCGTCGAAGCGATGGTGCTCGTGTTCGGCGTCGTCTGGCTGTTCCTCTACAACCTGCGTGCCACGTTGATTCCAACGATGGCGGTGCCCGTGTCGCTCATCGGCACGTTCGCGGGCATGTACCTGTTGGGTTTCTCGATCAACTCGCTGACGCTGTTCGGCATGGTGCTGTCGATCGGCATTGTGGTGGATGACGCCATCGTCGTGCTCGAGAACGTCGAGCGGCACATGCGCGCGGAGCACGTCGATCCGAAGGAGGCGACCCGTCGCGCGATGCGCGAGGTGAGCCGGCCGGTCGTTGCGATCGTGCTGGTTCTGAATGCGGTCTTTCTGCCGGTGGCGTTTCTGGGTGGACTGGTCGGCGAGATGTATCGCCAGTTCGCGATCACGATCGCGGTGTCGGTGACGATTTCGGGATTCATCGCGCTGACGCTCACGCCGGCGATGTGTGCGTTGCTGCTCAAGACCGGTGAGGTCGAGCCGTCGGGTCTGCTCGCGAAATTCGACGCGGGCTTCCTGCACGTTACGGATCGATACATCGGCGGCGTCAAGCGCGTCATGAAGTATCGCGGTGTCGCTGCCGGCCTGATCGTCGTGATGCTGGGCATTACTGGCTATCTCATGTACCGAGTGCCCACTGCGCTCGCACCGGATGAGGATCAAGGCTACGTGATCGCATTGGCCGCGCTGCCGCCGGCCGCATCCTTGCAGAGGACGGATGCGGTGCTGAAGCAGGTCGACCGGGCCGTGTTCTCGCACAAGGAGTGGTACGAAGACAATTTCACGGTGATCGGGCTCGACGTGCTCACCAATGCCCAGCGCAGCAACGCCGGGGTGACGTTCATCATCCTCAAGGACTGGTCGCAGCGGCGCAAGGCCGAGCTCTCCTCGAAAGCGGCGGCCCTGCAGGTCACGATGGCAGGCATGGCGATCAAGGATGGCTTCGTCTTTTCGCTGTCGCCACCGGCCATCGAAGGACTTTCCAACACCGGTGGCTTCGAGGGATTCGTGCAAGCGCGCGCTGGCAATGACTACGCGCGACTCGAGGCGGCGACCCAGCAATTGCTCGCCGAGGCCGCGAAGCGTCCGGAGCTGACGGGCGTGCAGACATCGTTCTCATCTGCAGTGCCTCGCATGCAGGTGGACCTGGATCTGGAGAAGGCGAAGCTGCTCGGGGTCAGCATCGATGATGTGAACACGACGCTGCAGGCGACGTTCGGCGCGTTCTACGTGAACGACTTCAATCGCGACGGGCGCGTGTATCGCGTGCAGATGCAGTCGGAAGCGGACTATCGCGCGCATCCCGAAGACCTGCGCGACGTGTACGTGCGGTCGCAGAGCGGCACGATGGTGCCGCTGACGGCGCTCGCCAACATGAAGGAAGTCACGGGGCCGGACGTCATCGAGCGATTCAACCTGTTTCCGTCCGCGCGCTTGTTCGGCGAGCCGAAGCAGGGGTACAGCTCCGGTCAGGCGCTGAAAGCCATGGAGGAAGTCGCCGCCAAGACCTTGCCCGATGGCTATCAGCTCGCGTGGTCGGGGCAGTCCTTTCAGGAGAAGACGAGCAACCAGAACACGCTCGGCATTTTCGGGCTGGCGGTGTTGATGGTGTTCCTGATCCTGGCCGCGCAGTACGAGCGGTTGACGTTGCCGCTGGCGGTCATCATGGCGGTGCCGTTCGCGGTGTTCGGCGCGTTCGTCGCGGTCTGGGCGCGAGGGCTTTACGACGATCTGTACTTGCAGATCGGGCTCGTGACACTGGTCGGCCTCGCGGCGAAGAACGCGATTCTGATCGTGGAGTTCGCGGCGCACATGCATCGCGAGCAGAACATGAGCCTGATGGATGCGGCCGTCGAAGCCGCGCGCCTGCGATTCCGCCCGATCGTCATGACGTCGCTGGCGTTCATCCTGGGTGTGCTGCCGCTCGCAATCAGCACCGGTGCCGGCGCCGCCAGCCGTCACTCCATCGGCACGGGCGTCATCGGCGGGATGATCGCTGCGACGTTCATCGCCGTTCTCTTCATCCCGCTCTTCTTCGTGGCCACCTCGCGCCTCGGCGAAATCGCGCGCACGTACGCCAGGCGCGTGCGCCATCCGAAGCGCACCGAGGCATGAGGACTACGCCGCGCTCGGAGTAAGTTTCAGCCCCAGTGCTTTCATCACTTTCAGCACGGTACCGAAACTTGGATTGCTGTCTTTGTTCAGGGCTTTGTACAACCCCTCGCGGGTGAGTCCGGTTTCCCTGGCCAACCGCACCATGCCATATGCACGGGCGATGTCGCCGAGCGCCGCGGCGACGACGGCGACGTCGTCATCCGCCTCTTCCATGCACGCGGCCAGATACGCCACCGCGTCGGCCTCGGAGCGCAGGTAGTCGGCCGGCTCGTAGCGCGAGAACTTCTCCTTCGCGCGCGCGCGTTTACGTGTAGTCATATTCGTCGCTCCTTCCAGTCATTCGCGATCTCTCGTGCCCGCTCGATGTCCGCGTTCTGCGTCTCCTTCGTGCCGCCGCAAAGGAGCACGATCTCGCACGAACGGCACTGCAGGTAGTAGACCCGGTAGCCGGGACCGTAATGTATCCGCATCTCGCTGATACCAGCGCCGACGGGCTCGACATCGCCTGCGTTGCCCAGTGCAAGGCGCGTTATGCGTGCTTGCACCTTGACGCGCGCCAGTCGATCTCTGAGGCCGCAGAGCCATGCATCGAACGTTGCGGACTTATTGATCTCGAGAGGAGTAGTGTATCCCACAGTTAACACCGTGTAAACCATAGATTACAGCTTAACCAGGTGGCGACGGTAGGCGTTCGGCGGTGGAATAGCCCGCAGCGAAACTGCTGCGTTCGGGCAGATATGCGTGAGATTGAAGGTCCACCGGAGCGCGCTTAAGCTGCCGGGCTGATGCTGAAGCGGCTGATCGTGTTCGATTTCGACGGCGTCCTCGCCGACAGCGAGGTGCTGGCCAACGCGGTGCTCGCGCAAATGATCACGGAGCTCGGCGTTCCCACCACCACGGAGGAATCACTGAGTCGCTACGTGGGAAAGCGGCTGCGCGATGTCATCCTCACCGTCGAGCAGACCGTGGGCCGGTCGATGGGACGCGACTTCGTCGATTCCTATCAGCAGCGCACACTCGAACGGTTGCGCGTGGACGTGCGGCTCGTGGAGGGTGCGCGCGCATTTCTCGACACCTTCGCCGACGTGCCCCGATGCATTGCGTCCTCATCACCGCCAGACCGTATCGCGGCCTGCCTCGCCACCCTTGGGCTCGTCGATGCATTCGATGGGCGAGTCTTCAGCGCCTCGCAAGTCGAACGCGGCAAGCCGCACCCCGATATTTTTCTCTTCGCGGCGGATCGCATGGGCGTGCCGCCCTCGGACGCATTGGTGATCGAAGACAGCGTGGGTGGCGTGCGAGCGGCCATCGCCGCCGGCATGACGGTGATTGGGCTCACCGCTGCGTCTCACATTCGCGATGGTCACGCCGAACGGCTCGCCGCGGCCGGCGCGCACCACGTCGCGCCGACGTTCGCGTTAGCCACCGATATCGCGCGCGAATATTTGCGCCACCCATAGCCGCCAGGCACACGCGCGAGCCTACGTAGATTCATCAGCGGCACAAAGAAGGCCGGGTCGAGCGATGTACGAAGCGGCGAGAGATGCCGATTTACTCGCCGCGCTGAAACTTCACCAGGCGCCGCCGATCGCGTTTATCCGGCCGCGTATCCGGTCGCGGACGAGTCAGGTTCGCGAGCCGCTGCTGCTCGCGAACTCGTTCGCGCCGCTCGGCGCTCTGCGGCGTCTCGGCGTAGTGCGTCCGCGCCTCCGGCGCAGGCCCACGCCGCTCGGGCAGCCCGAGCACATCGAACTCCGCGACGATTCCCTCGACATTGAGGCTGATCCGATCGCCAACCCGCACGCTGTGGGCCGGCTTCACCCGCTCGCCGTTGATGTGCACCCTGCCCCCGCTCACCGCCTGCGCGGCGATCGAGCGCGTCTTGAAAAACCGGGCGCACCAGAGCCACTTGTCGATGCGATGCCGTTCGGAGCCGGCCGATTCCTGTGTCATGCCGCTGAGTCTAATCGACGAAACCGCCCCAATCGGGTGGTTTTTGCTGATGGAGCATAGGGTTGCACCGCCCGGGCAGCCCGCCCCGCCGAGGGGCTCACTCTTATATATAGGAGCAAGCCCGGCACCGGACATAACACCCCCTTGGGCATGTTTCTCGCGTGTGCACGGACGCACGCCGTTGAGTGACTCGATTTCGAATCGCGAACCCTGCTCAGCTCGCGGTCGCACGACAATGGTCGACCCTATGCGTGACGCCCCAACACTCTCCGCCGCCTTCTGCATGCTGCTGGGTATCAGCGTGACGGCGCTTGCTGCGACGAGCTCTGCAGGCAAAGCTGCGCCAACCGACATCGCAACCGAGGGACCCGACGCTGGAGAAATCGCGGCGCGTGCCGCTGCGTCCGCGGTCTCCGGAGACTCCGCCGGCCAAAACGGCGACATCGCCGCCGGCGCGTACGATGCGGTCGTGCGCGACCTGCTCCTGCGCATCGAGACGGTCGAGAAGGAACACGGCCACGTCGCACGCGAGCTCGAGGCGCCGCTGTTCGAGCTCGGCAAGCTGTACGTCTCGGCCGACCAGTGCCAGAACGCGATTCCAATTCTTCGACAAGCCGCTTCGCTCAGTCAGCGCCTCGATGGCGTGATGAATCCGCGCCAGCTTCGCGTGTACGAGCCGCTGTCCGAGTGCTACGTGTCGCTCGACATGGTGCGTGACCTCGCGCGTGTGCAGGAGCAAGTGCTGCTCGTGCGGGAGAACGCCTACGGCAAATACGACGTCCGCATGCTCCCCGCGCTCGCGCATGTGGGGGATTGGTACGAGCGAGCCGGCGACTATCAAAGCGCGCGCGATGTATATTTGCGCGCGATGCGCATCGCCCGCAAAGCCGGGGGTGATCAGGACATCCGCCTCGTGCTGCCGCTTCGCGCGATCGCGCGCACCTATCGCCTCGAAATGCAGTACGAGCAGGAAGGCCTGCGGGGCCGGGCGCTCGATGCACAGGGTCAGCGAACACTCGAACGCGCCGCGCGCATCGTCCGCGCCCACGCAAGCGAAGCGCCGCGCCCTGCATTGCTGCCAACGAGCAGCACCGACGGCGGCAACCCGGGCGGCGCACGCGGGGGCAGCAGCAACAGCGTCGAGGTCGATGCGCACCTGCGCGTCGATACACTTCTCGAACTGGCCGACTGGTACCAGATGGCCGGCGCTGTCCGCGATGCCGTGAAGGTCTACAAGGAAGCGTGGCAAGCCGCTGTCGCGTCCGGCCAGTCCGGCCCTGAGCTGCTGGGCGAGCCGCAACCCATCCTCTATCGCGCCGCTGTCGGCGTGGCCCTGCGCCGTCCGCCGCCCGATCGCGAAAAGCTCAAGCACTACTGGATCGACTTCGAATTCACCGTCACGCGCTTCGGCGAGGTTACGAATGTCGTGGCGAAGAACGCCACCGCGCCGCGAGATTTGCAGTTTGGAATCGCGGAGAACCTGAAGCGCACGCATTACCGCCCGCGGTTTGTCGATGGCGAGGCCGTGGACACATCCGGTGTTCACATTCGCCAGGGCGTGTGGGTGGCGAATTAGGGTGCCACTTCATATGCGCGAATCATCTGGGCGGATCGCAACGGCGTTCGGTAGCGCGATTGTTGGCGCAGTGGGGTTGGGCGATGAAGGTGGGCGCGACTCAACGCGCGTCACTGCCTTGATGAGGCGCGTTGCCACTGGTGATTTCGGTGGCTGAAGAGGCGCGCGCTGCCGCCCAGTGCGTTCGAGGCAGTCGACGAACCCACAGCCCTTGCACCATCGCGAGAGCGCTTTACGCATTGCTGGGGCGCGGGTGTCAGGGTCTTGGCCATGTTGACAACCCACTGACACGTGGCAAGGGGTTGTCGGTTTCGACCAGGGGCTGACACCGCGGCGCTAAGCAGATCTGCGGCGGGCGCGCGGCCGGCCCTTTCAGTGGTGATTCGGCGACGCTGCGATGGCTCGGCGCAGCGAGCGGCGCAAGCCGTGTCTGCCTTCGTGCGCGGCACGGCATTCTCTTGCGATATTCCTTGTGAATAGCGATCGTGCGCGCTCGAGTGCATACCCGCCGCTCGGATCGCTGTCGAATCCGCGATTTCATTCCCAGCGTGCTGGACCTCGAAGCCGTGCCGAGCGACGTATCGATTCCGAAGCAAGGCCCGACTCGTGTGTCGGTGCTCGTGGAGCCACCAAGTCGGAAGGTGCGGCAAAGGACGAAGCGCGCTCGGGTGGAAGAGCTGGCGCTGGCGGAACGGGTGGTGCCGGCGGCATGGGCGGCAGCGCAGCCGCGGGTGCCGGCATCGGCCTGGGCCTAGGCGGCAATGCCACTGATGGATGAACGCACGGACGACGAGCGCTAACGCCCAACAATCCTCATCGTCGTGCCGATGGTCAGCTGAGCCAGCAATGCGGCGGCTTCGACAAGCGAGCAGGCGATAGTGCCTCGCCAATGAACACAGCTTGCTCGTTGGCTTCCGGCGTTTCCGGTATGCGCAGCCGCACGCGAACCTGCAACAACTGCCCAACCCAGCCCACCTCGCTCGAGCCCTCCCACGAAGGATCGGCGTGTCGCAGGTCGTACTTCAGCGCACCCCCCGCTGGTAGCTCGAGTGCGCGCGGCACGTTTCGTGTCCAGCGCACCGGTTTAGCAGTGAGCTCAAGCCAGGATTTCAAATCGGGCGGCGCGAGCAGCAGCGAGAACATCCCCCAGCCCCACGAGTTGTCGCGCGACCAGAGTTTGAGGTCTTTTTTGCCGCGATTCACCGCCGTGACCAGGAGCACTTCAGACTCGACGAGCAGTTCCAGCGCGATGCTTGTGTCCATGACGTCGTGCGCTCGCGGTTAGAGCCAATTCACTCTGAGAGTCGGCGAGACGGCGAGCAGAGCATTGCCATTGCAGACGTCGATGACCCTCAACCTGAATCGCCAGGTTCCGCGGTCCGCCGCCAGACCCTGCGGATTGTCCTGCCCGCGATAAATGTGCCCAAAGGCCTGGTTCTGACGGCCGGCGCTGTCCAGGTAATGGTCGCCCGCACCCGGGTCCGAAAACGGGCCGGCGCGATGTCCATAGCGGCCAGCAGCGTCGCGATCCTCGATCCACGTATCTGCCGGGTGGGCCGCCGGGAAGTCGGCATTCGGCACCACAGGATTTCCAGCGGCGGTGGCAGCAGCCACGAACGCTGCGTTCCACTGAATGTCCTGCCGAATTTCGCAACAGGACGGGAGAATATTCTTCGCAGCATCGCTGCGGAACTGCGCGAACATGTCGAAGTGGGCCACACGCGGCGCCGCGCGCGCGACGTTGATGGGTCCTGCGGGTGCATACCGAGGCCCCTGAGCTACCTCACCTTTTCCGGCAGCTTCTGCGCCAATTTCACGGAACAGCGGTTGAGCGGTCGTCGGTCCGAGCTGGCCGTCCTGGGTCAGTCGGTAATACGCCTGCCACCGAACCACACCGTTGACGAAATCGGCATCGACGACGGCGGGCTTCGGACTCACTCCGAGCACATCCCGGATGAGTTCGATGATCTCAGCGCTATTCGGGATGTCTTTCAGCACCCGTTCGTTGAACCTGATGGCGGTAGCGATCTGGGGCGGCGTCAGCGCGCGCGGCGCAGCGACCGGACTCGGGGGCTGGATCGCGAAATCACATTGAACCGTTCCGCGCGAACCGCCCTGCTGCAACACGTGCGTGAGCTCGTGGGCCAGCAAGGTTCGCCCTGCGCGCGACTCGGGCGAGTACTGCCCGCTACCGAAGGCGATGTCATTTCCGATCGTGAACGCTTTGGCCCCGATCGATCGTGCCGCCTCTTCCGCTCGCGTGCCGACGTGCACACGTACGTTGCTGAAATCCGCGCCGAAGCGCGGTTCGAAGAATGAACGGGCCTCGGCCGGCAGCGCCCTTCCACCGCCGCGTAATCCGTGGATATTCGCCGCTGCAACTGGCGTTACGGCCGGTGCGCCGGCGACCTGCTCCTTGCGTTGCACAGGCGCGCCGTTTTTCTTCCCCTGCTCCTCTTCGCACTCGGCGCACATACGTTGCACTCTGGAGATCGATCCTGCCGAAGAAACCGCAGGCACCTGCTGCACATCCGCTGGCGTGCGCATGACTTCACTCGCCACGCGATCCGCTTCCTGTTCGTGCACATCTCCCGGCTGGCTGATCGTGAGTTTCGCCTGAACCGGAACTGACTGCAGCGGCGCGGCGCTCGAGCTGCTGGAGACTCCGTTAACGAGCGACTGAATACCCTGGTTGCCAACGCGCTGCCTGAGCGCACCGGCTCCGGATGATTCGGGGGCGCTCAGTTTGCGACTGATCTTCGGCGCAGGTACGGAGCGACGTTCGGGGTCGTTCGCCTTGCGCTCACTGAGAGGTGCGTGACTCATGGCATAGCGCTCGGTGTCACGGGGCGCGATCAGGATGATCCAGCGGACCGAGCTGGGGGTAATCCCAGATGGACTCGCCCGCGATGATCTTCTCCAGCAGCTGAGTGAGACTCGCCGCAGCGTACTTCGAGTAGCGGAATCCGATGGTGCCGAGATCGACTTCGAAGAGCGCGTAAGCGCCGCGACCCAGCCGGTTTTTCGGATCGTAGTAGAACACCGCCTCGCCATTGTCGTCGCCAATGACGAACATACCCGGCAGATCCGCCTTGAAGCGCGGATCTTCGTTGTGCCAGGGCACCTCATCCGCCGGCTCCAGGTTGAGCTTCGTGCGGTACGCATAGAGCCCGCAGCCGCTCGTAGCCAACATGAGCTCGCGATAATCGGCCGGTAAAACGATACCGCACTTCTTTTCAATCGCTTCGAGCGACTGCGGTGTGGCAGGTGGACTGGTCATCCACTCGGACGAGGGAAGTTTATTCAGCCGCTTCAGGATGTCAGCGAGCATGGCTTGCGCTCCTCATCGTCAAGGTTCCCAATCGCCAAAGATACTCTCGAGCGCCGGTGCTTTCGCGCCGCCCGACTTCAGCTTGTTGTAGAGCTTGGCAAAGTCGTTGTCGGAGGCCGCGAGCAGCTTATCAGCTTCGGCCTTCGGCACTCCCGCCGCCTTCATGTCACTCAGCAGATTCTCGCGCTCCTGCGAGTACGTACGCGAACCGATGGTGCCTTCGCGCGCCTTCTGCAGCGAGCTCACGATCTGATGTGGACTCCCCATCTTGGAGTCGCGCAACAGAATGGTCGACGCCTCCTCGTAGACATAGCCTTTCACGCGTGCGCGCGCCCATGCACCCTGAATACCGTGATGGGACTGGAAAAAGCTCCTGGTGCCCGGCGCCTGGTTGTGCGCCTGAATCTGGTATTCGGTTACGGTCGAGCCATCCGCGAGAGTGACTTCCCATTTACCGTCCGCGCGCCGCGCCGCGCTCAGTCCCTTGGCCGTAGCGGATGCCTTGATGAAGGTTTCGACCTTCGTCTGCAGAACGGCCTCGCTCTTGAGGCCTTCCAGCTCCTGGATCACCGGATCCAGATTGTCGCGGTTCTTGGCATTGTGCAGATACTCGCGGAGGTATTCGAAGGTTTCGCTCCCCTTCCTGATCTTCAGATTCTTGAGGATCGCCTGGATACGCGCGCCCTGCGCGGCAGTTGCGTTCTCCGGAATGCACGGACTCTTGCAGAGGGTGAGGAGATCGCGCGTGAGCGGGTCCATCTCGGCGTAGACCTTCTCGAGCTCCGGATTCTTCTCGAGCAACTTGCGTGTCTCCGGCTCCAGCTTCTCCTTCCACCGCACGAACTCTTCCCGCTCGCCTACGATCTTGCGGAACTCGGGCTGCGCTCCCTTGGTGGGAGGCTTCGCAGGTTTCTGCGCCGGCAAGCCCTCGGCCTGCTTCGCGGCGCTCAAGATCTCGCCGGGCTGCGCGCCGTCGGCGATTTCGAGCACTGACAGCGCGCCTTCCTGCTTGAGCGCCGTCGTCGCACCTCCTCTCCTGATTTCGACAGGCCGATCTCCGAGGGCTTCGATTACCTGCTCGCGCATGCGCGGGTCGGCGATCGCGGGCTCCAGCGCCTTGTTCTGGGTGTGACGCACCTGCAGCCGTTCCAGCTCGTTCGCTGTGATCTTGAGCTGGTCGCCGACGATCACGCCGTTCTTGTAGTCGTACTTCGCGGGGGCATCTTTCTCGTGACGGAAGAGGCCCTGACTCTGCAGCTCCCCGATACTCAATCTGCGGGACACATATCCCATGACCAGGTGTTGGCCGATGATCACGAGCGCCTGCTCGGCGAGGAGCTTCAGGAATACGGCGGAGCTCGCCTCTTCACCCTGCTTGATCAGCTGACGACGCCTTTCCATGAGCTCCGGCAGGCGCCCGTCCGAGCGATTGACCCGCTCGATCGCACGAATCTCGCCATCGACTTTCGCCAGCTGCGCGATCACGCCGTTCCTGACCTTGTCGACCTCGCTCATGCCCTGGTGCGCGACGAGGAGAACGTTCGCGCCCACGTTCACCGCTTCCATGACGTAAAAGGTCTTGCCGGCGATCGTCATGAGCTTCGCGCCGCGGCCTGCGAGGGGCAACACGTTGAGCGCGATCTTCGCAAGTCCGATGCCGATCTTCTCGCCGGTGAGCGTGCCCTTCGCGGCCGCATCCTCGAGCTCGGACAGCGTCTTCGAGGTGTTGTAGACGATGGCGAGCGTCAGGCCGAGCGCCTGCAGCCCGGGAATGAGCATGAGAATCGCGGCGAACAGGTTGACGGCGATGTCAACGGTCGTTCCGTAGATGAAGCTCTTGAGCTTCTTCTCCGGTGTGTCGGTCACCTTCTCAAAGCGCACGAAGGTGTCCTTCGGTTTGTGCGTGGTTTCGTCGAAGCCCTGGAAAGTCACGGACAGCGTGCCGAAGGGATAGGCATTCGCCTGCTTGATGAACGTATCCTCCTCCGCTTCCTCGACCGTCTTTTCCTTCGCCTCGAAGCGGTAGTCCTCCTGCTCGTAGAGTTGTGTGTAGTCGCGCAGGACGAGGCGATAGCCGTCGGGCGTCCGGAAGAAGTAACACAGTAGCGAGAGCGGCCCCGAGGAGGCCTCGGCCTCGCGGCTGACGAACACGCCTTTCACACCGAGCGGCGTCGCGCCCTTCTCGTCCTTCTTGAGCGCGCCGCGCCGCTCCTCGAGCGTCTCGAGATAGTTCTTCGCCCACTTGACGATGTGCTCGGCCTCGCTGCCGCGCTCGGCCTCGTACGCTTTGATCAGGTCCTTCACCATTTTTTCGTCGTCGGCCGCGCTCTTCAGGCGATCTTCGATACTCTGTATCGTCGCCCTGGCATCGAGCTTGCCTCGCGTTTGCGTTCCTGTTTGCGGACCGCTGATGCTCCCGATGTCGAACGAGTGCGGCACGGTGACGCCGGGTCCTGCGAAGTCGCGCAGTTCTTCCTTGTTCAGCACCTCCGCGAGGGTGGTCTCGGTGTAGACACGCACCCCGTTCGGAAGCCTGAAGGCTGCCGGCAGGAAGAAGTTGTAACTGACGAACGCCTCGATCTCGTATTCGCCAGGCTGCCTGAATTTGACGTTGAAGATGCGGTCGTCGAAGAAGCTTTGCGCCCGCACCGGGATGTACTTCGTCACTTCATCGTTGACCCGCTCCTGCGGCTTGCCCTTGGGATACGCATACCAGTGGATGTTGATGAGAGGGACGCGGAAGGCGTCGCGATCGTCCAGCACTTCGAAGGTGAAACGCGCTTCCTGGCCCGTCACGAGGGCGCCGGTCAGGTTCTTGATCTGACCGTGCACCGGGCGATTCTCGATCGGCTCCTCGCGAGGGGAGCCGGACGGTTCGGAGAGTCCGAGTCGCTGGCGCGCCTGCGATGCCGCTTCGTTGGCGATCACGGTCTCGAGGAATTGCTCGATATCCTGCCCGCCCGAGCGTGCTGGCCCCGACGCTTTGACGCGTGCTATCAGCGCCGGGTCTTTCGCGATCTGCAGCAGCATCTCGACGCCGTGTGCCGACAAGGCGATCGACTCTGGCGGACTCTGTTTCTTGCTGGGATCCGGCGCCACGGGCGGGCCAGTGAGAATCTCGCTCAGCGCCTTCAGAGTCCTTTCGCGCTCGGCGGCTTTGAGGTCGCCGGGAAGAATGACTTCGCGACCCTGAACCGTGGTGGCAGTCCCGCCTGCGACCACCGGCGGTGGAGTCAAGGGAGGCGCGCCCGCTTCGTTCAATGCGTGCGTCGCATCCATAGGCACAGCAGGTCGGACGCCCGGATAGTGCTCCTTCATCCAGGACAGCATGTCCGCGTGGAGCGAAGGCTGGATGGTCGTCTCGAGCGTCTTGTCGGTGACGCTCTTCGCATACTCCTTGATGTCCTTGTCCGACTTGGCCGTTCCGCCAAGCTCGATGCTGCGCTCCCTCACGTCCTTGAAATAGCCAGCCTCGGCGCCGCTTGGCGCCGTCGGGAAGATGTTGCGGAAGTGCCTGCGGACGATGAGCTCCCACGGACTCGCCGCCTGCGCGAGGTCGTCTGCATTGAACGTGTAGGTGTATGCACTCGCGCCTCGTCCTTTCTTGACCGAATACGTTCCGCGTGCGGGTGCGACTTTCGGTGGTTGCTTGTCCCCTTTCTTGGCGAACAGTGTCGTCCCGGTGCCTGTGCCCCGCTGCTGCACGACGTGTGTCAGTTCATGTGCGAGCAGTCGGCGTCCTTCGTGGGAATCCGGAGCGTACTCTCCCGTGTTGAAGCCAATATCGCGGCCGGTCGTGAAGGCCCGCGCGTTTATTGCGTTGGCGGCGGCGGCGGCTTGCGCTCCGGTATGCACCCGCACGTCCCGGAAGTCCCTGCCGAAGCGTGGTTCGAAGAACGAGCGCGCGCTCGCCGTCAGAGGACTGCCGCCTTGTTTCACGGCCTCGAGACCGGACGATACGGCAGGCGCACTGGGAGCCTTTTCTTCTCCATCGCACTGAGCGCAGCTCCGCTGGATCGGTGCATTCGTGCCGGACGATCCGCCTGAAGCCGAGGGCTGCCAGTCGCCGAAAATGCCCTCGAGGATCGAGGGGTTCGTGCCGCTCGACTGCATCTTGCTGTAGAGCTTCGCGAAATAGCCGTCCGAGGCTGCGAGCAGCGCATCCGCGTTCGCCTTCGGCACCCCGGCCGCTTTCATGTCACTTTGCAGCAGCCCGCGCTCCTGTGAATAAGTGCGCGAGCCGATCCCCGCCTCACGCGCCTTCTGCAGCGAGCTCACGATCTGGTGTGGACTGCCCATCTTCGAGTCGCGCAGCAGAATCGTTGGTGCATCGTCGTAGCCATAGCCCTTGACGCGCGCGCGCCCCCACGCGCCCTGAATGCCGTGATGCGACTGGAAGAAGCTCTTCGTACCCGGAGCCTTGTTGTGCGGCTGGACCTGGTACTCCGCCACCTTCACGCCATTCTCGAGCGTCACCTCCCACACCCCGTCGGGGCGCCGAACGGCCGTGAGGCCTTTGGCCTGCGCCGACTTCTGAATGAACTCTTCGATCTTTGCCTGCAGATCCGCCTTGGTTTCGAGTCCCTCCAGCTCCTTGATCACCGGATCGAGATTTGCCCGGTTCCTCGCGTTGTGCAGGTACTCGCGCAGATACTCGAACGCTTCGGTCCCTTTGGCGATTTTGAGCTTGCTCAAAACGGCCTGGAGGCGCGCGCCCTGCGTCGCCGTCGCGGTCTCGGGCACACACGGGCTCTCGCACAGCGTGAGCAGATCGCGGGCGAGCGGGTCCATCTCGGCGAACACTTTCGCGAGCTCCGGGTTCTTCGCGAGCATGTCCTGCGTCTTCGGATTCAGCTTCTCCTTCCACCCCGTGAACTGCTTGTTCTCGCCTAGCAGCTTTTCGAACTCCGCCCGCTTCTCGGGCGGGAGCTCCTTGATGATCGGATCGTTCTTCAGGTCCTCAGCGCTCTTGAAGCGGCGGCCGCGCGCCTTCAGGAAGCGGCCGATGGCCTTCCCGACACCGAACGTGGCAAGCTGCACCGCCACGTCGACCACTGCTGCGCCGGCCTCCTGCAATTCACGCGTGGACTCGTAGAGTTGCATGAAGGTCTTGGCGGACGAAGCCGCATTGAAGTAGCTGCTGAAGATCACGATCATCTTCAACAGCGCCACGCCGAACAGCGCCTCCATGATGATGTCGGCGATGATGTTGCCAAAGGGGATGAACTGGATCGCCACCATGACGCCGAAGAAGATGACGAGGTTCTTCAGCGCCTCGAGCGTGAACAGGCCCTTGAGGTTCGAGCCGATGTCGGCCGCCAGGTCATAGATGCCGAAGCCCTCCGAAATCTTCTGCAAGCTCGAGAGGCTCTGCACCCACTGGTCGAGCCGTCGCTCGATGGCCTCGTGTGCACGCTGGTAGCCGCCGGTAGCCGTCGCCGGGTTGGTGTGGATATCGAAATATCCAGCTCCGGCGGCGAGATTGGGCAAGGGCTCGTAGATGCGCTGCAGCTCGGCCTCCAGGTCCGGCCCGCCCTCGACGTTGACTCGCTCGTATGTGGCCTCGACTATCTTGCTGAAAAATTCCATCTGCGCAGCGAGGCCGTCGTAGAAATCGGCGAAGTAGCTCGCCTCGAGCGCCGGATAAAGGAATTTCAGCCCCTTTTCAATCTCGTCCGAATGCAGCTTCGTCGCCGAGTCCTGCACCCTCACCTTCATGTCTTCGACGGCGGTGGAGGTCGCGTTCGACTCCTTTCGCTCGAGCAGCACGGGCATGTGCGGATCGAGCGCGATGTGGAAGTTGATGCGGCTCGCGAGCTCGGTGAGCTCCCATTCGTGACCGAGCATGTAGATGAATTCACCCACCAGCTCGCTCGCGGGCGCGCTGGTGAGTGCTTTCACCTGGCTCGAGAAGTTCTTTTCGTTTTCATCGGCGCGACGGCGCAGGTCCTCGGCGGCGAGCTTGTACAAGCCGACGACGTGCTCCGGGAAGAGCTCCGGCCGCTTGAGCAGAAGGTACTCCGCCAGCTCGAGTCCGGAGGGATTCCCCAGGATCATCTTGTTCATGTACGCCAGCGTGCCGTCCTCGGTGCTCGCGGCTGGCCCCGCTCCTTCGAGTTGCGTCTCGACCTCTTTCTCGTCCATTGACTGAAGCGAGGCGTTCCACTCGATCGTTTCGACGATGAAGCGTTCACGGCGTACAGCAGCCACACGCTTCTTCAATGCGATGAGATCCGGCACACCGCGATCCTGTTTCGAGAACGCCTCGGCGTACTCGGCGTTCGCGGCGGTCAGGCGTGCGTCGATGTCCGCGAGGCGACTGCGGATCTTCGCCGCGCCGGGGTACGGCTCGTTGGGATCGTCCGTGCCGGTATTGGGATCGCGCGCAACCACCTCGCCGGTCGCCTGGCCGGTACCGCTTTGCTGGATCACGTGCGTCAGCTCGTGCGCGAGGAGCTGGCGCCCGGACTGCGAATCGGGAGAAAACTGTCCCGCGCCGAATGCGATGTCCGGGCCGACAGTGAAAGCCCGGGCGCTGATCGAGCTCGCAGTGTTCGCGGCGCGCGTATCCGTGTGAACTCGCACGTGACCGAAGTCCGCGCCGAATCGAGGCTCGAAGAACGCTCGCGCAGAGGACGGCAGAGGGCTGCCACGTCCCTGCAAGGAGCGAATCTCCGCCGATATGGCAGGCGTAACAAAGGGAGTGGCTGCCGATGATTCCCGCCGTTGAACGATTCGCCCCGCAACGGGGTCAGGCGAGCTACGCACACTCGCAGTCAGCGCTGCCGATTCCGACGTGCCCATGACGACCGCTGCGACACTGTCCGCTTCACGCTCGGAAGCGTCGCACGGCTGACTAACTGCGAGTCCTCGTGTCCCCGAAGCCGAGCCGCGACCAGGGCCCGCAGGCGATTTCGCTATTACCTGTGCAGCAAGTGCCTGCGTGCCTGTATTTCCGAGACGCTGTTGCAGCGTGCGCTGCGCGCCTACCGGCCGGCCCGCTACCGTAGCAGGAGCGCGCGCCACGGCGGTCGGCCGCCGGGTTGCGGTCACCGGCTTGCGCAGCGAGGCGCGCTCCTCCGACATTCTCGCAACCGGGCCGAGCTAGCTGCGCTTGCCCGGCTTCCGTGAAGACTTCGGGCCCGCCGGCGTGTACGAGGGGGATTGCTCCTGCCCCGTCGCGGCGTCCACCGCCTCCTGCGCAGGCGTTTTTGCAGGCTCCTGTTCCACCTGAGCCTGTTGCTCGTACCGCTCCCTGCGCTCTTCATCCTCGATGTGAACCTGCGGGTCGCGCATCAACATCGGCCGAATGAAGCGCCGCACACGATGATCCGCCTTCCACACCGGATGCTCCGGGTTGTCGTCGAGGCGGTCGAGACGCGCGAGCAGCACGCAATCGCAGTCGCAGTTCGCGCAGTCCTCGCAATCGCATCCGCACTTGCCGAGATAGTGATCCTTGTAGCAAGGGTGCTCCGGATTCACACACCAGCACGCATCGTCGGGCACACCCTGCGGCACATCGTTGGGTCCAGGCTCTGCACAGCTGCACGTGCACCGCGGCCGTGAGCGCACGAGGCAGATCTGGAATCCCGATCGCTCACGCGTGCAGACCGAGGCGCTCTCATCGTCATCCGACGAACACATCGACGTGCGCGGCGAGCAGCACTTCTGCGTGCCACACAGAATGACCCACACGCAGCCCGGCATCTCCGGGTTGCACTTCTCGTCGAGCACGACGGTCTGCGCCTGCGGCACATGGATCGGATCGCCCTGGCAATCGAGCGCCAGCCCGCTCTCCACGGTGACCGTGACCTTCCCGCAGTTCACCTTCGTGCCCACGACGAGACCGCACACGACACCGCAGCCGAGCAGCGAGCGGAACAGCAGGCGATTGAGATCGCGTGTGTAGAGGTTCAGCTGCTCGAGGTCTTCGTGTTGCAGCAGCATGCCGGGGCCGAACTTCGCGCGGACGAGCGTCGAGGTGCCCTTCACGCACGCGAGCGGCTGATTGTTGGCGTTCATGATTTAGGCTCCTTGAGCTCGATACGTGTGGTCATAGCCTCGCGGCCGCGACTCGCGCGGGTGCACGCGAAAACTGGAGAAGAACGTGCCGCCGGGCGCGCCGTTGCCGGTGGGCGCCGGCGCGAGGCCGACGGCGTTCGCATCCACGGTCTGGCCGTTGCAGTCGACGATGAAGTCGCCGCGAACCTCGATCTCTACTTCTGTTTCGTTCTGGTTGAATATCTTCTTGCGGCTCTCGATGGCGTCGTTCACCCAGCCGGCATCGACGATGAGGGTCGCGCGGGTGACGAGCCCCGCCTGCGGTCCGGGCGCGTCGACCGTCTCGACATCGAGAATGGGCACGCGCCGCGCTTCGCCCCAGCCCGCTTCGTCTTCAGGAACGATCACCGTCATGGAGAAACAGTCGGGACGCACCGTGTCCTTGCGTACCGGGCGTGAGAACTCGATCCAGTACGCCTTCGTCAGATTCTGGCCGCTGCCCGCAGCGCTCTCCTTGCCGAAGGATTCCCGGAAGTCGTCCCACGCGATCGGATCCTTCGCGCGATGCCACGCCGCCCAGCCGATTGCGCTGATGCGCGTCAGATCGCAGCCGCGAATCAGATCGAACAGCACATCGTTGCGCTTGACCAGCCGGCGTGGGCCGCAGGCCTCGACCCAGCTATCGAACACCCAATCGCCGCAATCGCCTTCGCGCAGACGCACACACGCGATGGCGACTCCGTGCCGCAGATCGACGCGGACCTGTCCGCAGGGATCATCGATGACTTGCAGGCAGTCGCAATCCGTATCCGAGAGCCCGCCGAGGTGCTCGCAAAGGCACTGGCATCCGCCACGGCGAACGGGGTTCTTCGTGCCGGTGTGCGTTTCCTTTTGCGACTGCGCGTAGTCTTTCGGCCGCGGCGGCTCGTCTTGATGCTCTTCGCAGCACGGGCCGGTGCCGCAACCACATTCCAGCTCGCAGTCGTACGGCTTGCAGCAGTCTGCACAATCCACCCGACGCAGTGAAAAACGAATCGTCTCGCAAACGTGCTCCCACTCCTTGCGCTCGCAGCTGCAAGGATCACTGACCTTGACCGGACCCACGCCCTGTTCGGCGTAATGAGCACTCAGCAGCCAGCACGCCGCTGGACGCTGCGAATCCTGTTTTTCCTCGTACGGTTCATATGTGTCTTGCGGCGGTTGCTCGATTCGCCGGCCGTCGGCATCCAGCAAAATGACGTCGGCAGCCGAAAGCGTCTTCGCGCGCGCGAGCAGGAGCTCGCGGCCGCATTCGTCGAGCGCCAGGCCCGTCGTGATTTCGAGTCCACCGGCGCCGCGGTGGCCGGCGGCAGGCGCCGGCTTCACGCCGAATCCGTATACGACGCCCCATCCATGAATCGCACGATTCAGCAGTCGACGCCGTTCGAGCAGATAGCTCTGCTCCACACGGAACGAATCCGCGGTGAGGCGTTTGCCTTCGAAATACTGATTGCGCAGCCCTGAATCGCACGGCGCATCGGTGCAGCACGGTTGCGACCCGCTGCCCCGCGGGGACTGCATGCGTGAGGTGTCGTTTCTTTGCATGGATGCATCTCCTGAAATCATTGCAGACGCGTGCCGATGTCCGCTCCCGTGGATGTGATGCGGCTGCCGCGCTCCGGCAATCGCGCAGCGCCGGTTACGGCATCGCTTCCCAGATGAGGTGTGATGGCACCTTGCAGCACCAGCGAGCCGTCGAGGCGCGTGCCGCGCAGCGCTTGCGGGCCCAGCCATCGCAATTGCACTCGCGCTGTGAGTGGCACCATCTCGTCGATGAGCGCGGGCAACCAGGCTTGCCAGGCCTGACGCTCTTCGGCGGTCGCTGCGATGTCGACGCGGACGAGACCCGCCAGCGCACGAACGCCGTCGTCAACCTGGCCGGCGCATGGCAGTCGCATGCGACCGAGCACGGTGTTCGCATCGAGCTCGGAGCGCCATCGCGAACTTCCTCCGAGCATCGCGGGCAGCGTGCTGCCGCGGCAATCGTCTCCGCCCACCGTTGCGAACCCGAGATCGGCAGTTGCATCGGTGATGCGGAAGCGTGGAGTCGCACCCGGCAGCAAGGCGCCAAGCAGTGTCTCCAGACCTGCACGCGTGCCCCGACCGCGCGCAATATCAGCAGCGCGGGCAATGAGGCGCTTCTTCTGCTCTTCGCTGAGAGCGTCATCCCACGGCACGCCGAGCCAGCGTGCAACGAAATTCAGCCACGGGCCGCTCGCCGTTTCCGGATGGATGTGACTCGCGAGCGAGCCGATACGCGCATCGAGCCCTTGCGTGGTCGACTCGAGCACGCCGACGAGCGAGCGCAGGAAAGTGCGGGGCTGCGTTTCCTCGCGGCGATAGATCGCGGGCAGGTGCTCCATCAGGGACTGGCCTGGATAGAGCACCGCGAGCTCGCTGAGCGACGGCAGCGATCCGCCAGCCGTTGCGCTCAGCGTGACGTAGATCAGTACGTACGGGTCATGCACGCCGAATAGAGGTGCTGATAGGGGTTCGGGGTGCGGGGCGTTCGACTCGCCCGAGGCGAAGCCCTCAATCGCCGGGCGGTTTGGAGAAGACGGTCCCCGCGCTCTTTGCAAGCCGCCGTGAAAAGTGATCGGCTCGCTCCAGATTTCCGGCTCGCGGAGCAGTCGCTGCATCCGCACGCTTACAGGAACGCTCTCATCAGCCGCGATGGCCTTCAGCTTGTCGCGTATTTGCGTATCCGCCGTCGCGGCGTAGCGAATTTCGAGCGATGCGCCACCCGGAAGGTCGGCGTGCGCCTCAACGCGCAGCCAGCGACGCGCATCCTCGCGGTCCGGCGAGTACAAGACGGGTGTCATCAGCGAACAGCGCACCTCGGAGGTTCCATCAGGAACAGCCTTCGCGACTGCGTATCGCAATAGCCCACGCGGCCCCGTCACGAGCAGCATCTCTCTCGTGCCCGTGGCGCCGGTGACGGGCGCGTCGCGCGCGTCCAGCGGAATCTCTCCGGCAGACTCGCCGTCCCCGTTGAACACCAGCACGAAAGGCCTGCCGCCGAGGTCCGCGCTGTCTGCGCCGGCGAGGAACACACGGTCGCGGCCGTCGCCCCCAAGCGCACTCGCAACGAAACACGGATGCAAAGCGCCGATGGCAACGTTCTTCAGCGCGCGACCGCCTTTGGCCCCGAACCAGTAGAGTCGCGGACATTCGCCGCCCGTCATGACGACGAACCGCTGCGAGCGCCGCAAGAACGTGAATGCCGTAGCTCCCGTGATGCCCTCGAACGCCACCGTGTCGACGACGTGCCCGGAGCAGTCCAGGTGCAAGGCCTGCGCAGTCCCATCCTTTTCGATGAGCACGAAGAGCTGATCGCGCCCGTCGCCGGCGAGATCGATGATCGGCGATGCGGGGATCTCGATGACCGCAAGGCGCGAAAGCGTCTCGTATTCGTAGCGTTCGAGCGACGTTCGCGACGAGCTGATCACCCAGAGTCCGTTCGACATCGAGACGATGCGTGTGGCTTGCGCTATCGCGTGAGGTGCAGTCGAGAGGGACGGCTCGTCGTCGCATGCCGTGAGTTGATGCACGCAGCCTGCGTCATCGTGCCAAAGAGCTTCGCCCGCAGGCGTCACTGCCGGCGCGTGTGCGCCACTTGAGCTGTAGAGCTCGGCGCTCTGCTCAAAGGGTGCGATCAGCTGTATGCCCTGCTTTGCGTCGAGATCGACGCGATCGAACAGACACGCGCTCCATTGCGCTGACGTGCGGAAACGATAGCTTCGCTGCGATCGGCCACTCATGTCGCCGCCCTCGTTCCGGCCCGCGCCACGTCGATCGTGCTGCCGGCGATATCGAACCGCGGCAGCCCATTGCGAGGCACCTCGATCTCCTCGACCTCGGTGCCCGATGCCGCTGCGAGTCGCAGCGAGCTCACGCGGCGCACGCCTTCGACGATGCGCATCCATCCCGCAAGGTCACGCTTCGTGACGGGCGCGCCAGGGTGACGAGCGGCCTCGCCAACCAGGGCGAGTCGTTTCCTGAGCGCCTGCTCGATACCGAGCTTCACTTCGGCAGGATTGCGCCCGGCGTCAACTTCGATGGTCGTGCGCAGCGAGAACTCAACGTACTGCGGAGCCGTGACGGCGAGCCGCGTCGCAAGAGGCATCTTCGATACCAGCCGTCGTCGCACCGCTTCGAGCCAGCGCGAAGTCTCCGGCGTGTCACCCGCCTCTTCCTCGGACTTGCGTGCGCGCATCGCAACGAGAGTGACCACACCCGTGTGCGGTGTCTTGTCGGTCAGAGTCAGCACCCACGCGCGAGCCACTTCGAGCAACGGCAATCGGAGCGCGGCGGAAACCAGGTCATCCGCGCTCACCAATGCGTGATCGTCCCGCGCGCGGCGCCGTGCTTCGCGGCGTTCGTCGATCCAATCAGTCGACGCGGCGCCACCCGCTATCGCATCGATGTTCAAGCCGAAGGAATCGGCGAAGCCCGCCACGCGCCACTTGCGATTGGCTGCAACGCCGCCGCGGTCAGCGTCGCACACGGCGTACGTTGCCAGCATCGTCGCGCCCGAGGGCGGAATTTTGCCGTTCACGCCGTTGCCAAACGTCACGCGGCCGGCGGCAGCGTCGAGCTCATACACCTCATCGTTCGGGCCGCTGTCGGCAAGCGTGCCCGCGCGCCACTCGATGCGGCGATTCGTGCGCGGCTCGCGAAGCTCGATCTTCACGGGAGACTCGGCCGGCGCAAAGCGCAGCCCGGGTACATCGAGATCGAATGCCCAGTCGGGAACGCCGGTCGAGGTGTGTCCCTCGTCATCGACGGTGCGACCTTGCACAACCGGCACGACATTCGGCTCGATGCGCAGCAGCCTCGGCGGGCGCTCGAAACCTGCCGGCGCGCGCAACTCGAGAGTGAACTGCGTCGGTGAGCCCCTCACTGCGGAGAGATCAAGCAAGAGCACGCCAGTGCGCAGCAGCCCATCGGTCGAATCGGAAGCGATCCGCAGCGGAACACGATCGGTCTTCGTAACGAGCATGGCGGTCACGCGCGGCGCGGGCGGTCGCGATGGCAGCGCGAACAGCACGCCGGGCTCCGGCACCTGAGTTGTCAGCGATTGATCGACACGCACGCCAATGGGCCAGAGCGCACCCTCTGCGTCCCGACGGTTCGGCGGAAACAGGCCGGCGTCGCTGCGGCATTCGAATTCCAGCGTGAGCACGTCGTTCTTGCCGGCCAACGTGCCGAACGGCTGGAATGAAGGCCCACCACGCTCGTTGATGGCCGTGTAGTCCTTGACGCTGCCGTCGGCGAGCCGCCCCGTGAGACGCCGCAGACGACCCGGAACCCACAGGAGCTTCGCGGCAGGCCGGAAGGTGGGTGTTTCGGCATCGAGCAGGTTGATCGCGGCGTCAGCGGTGATCACGACGCTTTGGGAAAAGGTGGCGAGCGGCGAGCGCGGGTCGAGTCGGTCCGGCCAGATCAGGCCGCGCGCGGGCTCGGTGCCGCGGTCCGCCAGCCCCATGAGGGCCGCATAAGCCTCGCGCTCGTCGCGCCGCTCGCGGCCCAGGGAATAGAGCTGCGCCTCGGTGACCCAGGCAAGCAGCTCCATCAAGGTGATGCCGGGGTCGTGCGCGTTGTAGTCGGTCCAGTCCGGCGCGAGACCGGGGAGGCGCGCGCGCGCCATTTCCATGAGATCGCTGAAGCGCCGGTCGAACAGGTTCGGGGCGAGGCGCTTCATGCGACCGCCTCGACCGTTTCGAACTCGATGCGAGCTCCGTCTTTTTCGAGCCGCGGAAGGTCCGCGCGCCCAATCGACGCCGGCCACTCCTGCTCGCCGTCGTCCGTGATCTCGCGTAGAGCAACGCTGGCGATGCCCTCCAATCGCGCGACGTCCGCAAGCACGACGGCGATATCGGTCTCCGTAGGATTCTCGCCAAGCTGCCAGCCGTCTCCATCGACACCACCGGTTGCCGTGTCGAAGAGCGCGATGATTCGTTTCTTGGTCTCGGTCGCGACGGCGCCGGCATCATCGAGACTGGCGACGCGGAGACGCAGATCGACACGCAACCGGCGAAGTCTCGGACCGCCGATGCGCAGAGCCTGAGGCGCGCTCAACGATGGCGGCGCTTCGGCCAGCAAGAGGCGTCGCAGCTCGCGCACTTGAGCAGCGTTCGGCATCGGGTTCGCGCCGCGCATCACGACGATGAGTTGAACGAAGCCCTTCCGCGGGAAGCACCACGCTTGCGCGATGTCGGGTGAGCTTTCGAGGACGATGTCCGCGACGTCGTGCGTCGTGAGCGCGCGATCCCGGTGCCGCAGGCCCGCCACGCCGAAGCGGAGGACACGATCGATGCCCTCCGGCGGCGCGCCGCCCGCAGCCTGATCCGCTGCAAACACCGCCTCGACACCTTCGATCGGTGACACGAGGTTCAGCGATGTGCGTGCCGTGATGGCGTTGCCTGGCACGGTATCGGTGCTCGGCTCGCCCGGAGTCGTGCGGCGGTATGTGAACGCCATGATGGAGTCACGGCCGACTGGAGGGATTTTGCCGTGCTTACCGTCACCGAAGCGGATTTCACCTGTAGCGTCGTCCAGCGCATAGACGCGCGCGGTCGGCGACTCGTCTGAGGGATCGATCACGCGATCCCAGAGAACCCAGTCTCCGGGAAGGTTCTCAACCGCGCTCAAGACGTAATTGGTGCGCTCTTTGTTGAGCGCGGCTCGCTCTTCCTCGCCAAGCGGTTCCTTCACGCGCAGCTCGAGCGTATTCCGCAGCACTGGTGGCCGCGCGAGGAATAACGTGAGATTGGGTTCGCCTTGTGATGAGCCGAGCAGCTCTTTGGTCAGAGTTTCGGCTGCGCTGGCCCAGACGCCGTTCAGATACGCGCCGATGATCTTCGGCTTCCATTCGCCGGGGACGGTGCTCGCGGCGGGCGTGAGACGCAACCAGCTCAGTTCTCGCCCGAACAGCTCGCGCGGTGTAGGGGCGATGGCGAATGCCAGCGTGAGTACGCCGCTCTCGCCGAGTGCACGAGTGGCATCGTTCACCGCGACCGGCACGAACCTTCCCGCGATCAACGCTTCGACCGTCATCGGGGCGAACTGATCGTGCAGCCGCTCCTCGACGAGCAACAGCACGTTGATCGGCTCGCCGAGCAGCGTCGCATCGAAACCCAAATAAACGGCGCGGCTCGCTGCCGACGGCGACGCGGATGCTGCAGGAACCGCTGATGCGTCCGCCGACGGGACAGCTTGCGCGCATGCGCACGGCACGGTCGAGGATGCTGCCGGGGCTGCCGTATTCCCCGCTGCGGCGTTGGGCGCACTTGTGTCCGGGCGGCTCGGAAAGACCGCGCGACGACCAACGGAGCTCCCTCCAAGCCGCCCGGCGATTGAGGGCTCTTGCGGACACTCGCAGTCCGATGGGCACTCTTCGGCCGTGGAAGCGGCGGCGGGTGCGCCAGACAAGCGACCGAGAAGCTGCGCCAATGGCAGAAACGCCTCCACATTCGCGCCGGCCGTGCGATTCGCGTCGCTCTGGTCCCGCAGCGAGCCGCTGTCAACGGTCAGCACGAAATTCGGCAGGACGCTCGTACAAACCTCGTACGAGATGCCCAAGCTCACGACCGACGGCGCGTGGATGTTCTCCGTCGACCTCTCGATCGTCTGATGCCGGATCTTCGTCGTCGGATCGCGCGGCCCGATTGCAACGCTCACCTGCTCGCGGCCGTAGTCACCGCCCACGAGTCGCGCGCGAATCCAGTAGTTCGTCCGCCCGGACCAGTCCGTCGGCGCAAGATCGAGCGGCACCTTGAACTTGATAGCCCCGCTCGCCTTGAGATTCGCCGTCTCATCCTGCGTGATGACGAGCTTCCACCACCCCGTGCCGTTCCAGTACTCCCACGACAGCTCCGGATTGATCGACGTGTCATCGAGTGCGCTCACCCACGAGCCCACTGCTGCGTCGAGCTCGAAAGCCACAACCCCCGCAGGCGCAATCAGCGACGTCCATGCGTGAGCGAGCTCGAGCAGCTCCGGCTGACCTGCTCCCGTGACCTTGAAAGCCTTCGCATGCTGAACCGGCCCGAAATCAGGGAACAGCAGCGAGGCCTGCGGCAGCAGCTCGTACTTCCAGGCAGGGTTCGTCGCATCGAGCTCGACGTAAGGCGAGAGCCGCGCGCTGATCGGCGTTGGCGCGTAGTACACGGCATCCGCCGGATAACTCGCAGCCGGCGGCGGATCGAGCGTCATCGCACCGTCATTGGCGATGTCGGTGACCCGGTGTGCGACGTCGTCGGATGTGAGAATGACCAAACCCACGCGTGTGATGGTGTCGTCATCGTCGAGCTGAATGGTTTCGCTCGTGAGCCCATCCACTGGAAAGGCATCAGCCGCGCGGAAACCATGCAGCGGACCTCTCGCACCCACGGAAAGCGGCTCGGACAGCAGGTAGAACGCCTCTCCATCCGCCGTCACTCCAGCTTTGTCGATGCTGCTCACGACGAACGCTTCAGGCGCGGCCGGGCTGCTGAAGAACTGCATCGAACCCGACCCGGGGACCTCGCGCACGAGAAACTCGTTCTTCTGAAGCACCGCGGGGCCCGGCGCAAACGCCGCTTCGCCGACGGTGCCCTTCAACGTCCACCGCTGCGAAAGATCGAATGGCGCAGCGAGCACGCGCCCGCGCGTTGCCGGTATCAGGACACGCCCATTCGCCACCGTTGGCGCACCCGCTGGTTCGCCGACACCAGCAGGAATGTCGTCGCGAAAGGCCTCGATATCAGCTGCGCCGGCAGGCGGCGTCCATGACAGCAGATAGCCGCCGGACGCGAGCTGCACCGAAGCTAGGAAGTACAGCTCACCGCCAAACATCGTTGCTCCGAAGGAAACCGACTTCACATCGGCCTCGTCGTCGAGCTCGACGATCTTCTGCACCTTGCCCGGCAGATGAAACAGCACCGGGTTGTGATCCGACGTCCGCGCGAAGGTGACGAAGAATCTGGCGGCATTCAGCACAGCTACAGGCCGAACGTTTACATCGACGTTCGTCCGTTCCAGGTCCGTGCACTGTCCGTCAGCCGCGACCTGATAGAGCTTCCCGTCATCGGAGATGCCGACCAACCCGGCTGCCGTCGACGTAGTCAGCGCATCGCCCGTCAATATCGGCGCGATCGCTTCGAGCACCACGGGCAGGGGTTCGTTCGTCCTGGGATCGGGCGTCGTCGTGGTGACGGGAGTCCAGGGCGCTGTGTCTCCCCACTGGCGTACGGACAACTGGCCTCCGCGCAACGCGACGAGCGTCGAAGTGGTCGCGAGGTACACCAGATCGGAAATCGGCGCTGCTGAGCGCGCGGCTAGCGCCGGCACGGTGCCAAACGAGCTCCACTTGCCAGAGTCCTTGTCGGATTTTTCGCGCCACACCCAAACCGTACTTCCCGACGAGGCACCTACCAGAAACCCCTGCGGATCGACTGCGTCGTGCCACACCGCCAACTGCCCGGGTGGACGTCGATTCAGCGGCCGGCCGGCCGATACGTCCGCACTCGGGTCTGCTTCCGAAAGCGGTGGCCGAAGCGATCCGTGGTCGCGAAACTTGCGCAGCGCTCCGCTCGTGGTGTCCATTTCGAGCAGATAGAGCGCGCCATCCTCCGCGACACCGGCCAGCACCTTGCCTCCGAATGAGTCCGGCACGAGCGCGAGTGTTGCGAAGGTTGCTTCGGCCATCCCGAAGCTCAGCGTGACGTCGCCACCCTTCTTCGAGAACGCTTGCTTGCTGCCGAGATAGAAAGCATCGAACTGGCGCGGCTCCTTCCCGAACGGGAAGAACACGCTGTCGAGCACGAGCGGCGTGGTGTTCGCCATCGCCTCGGCCGTCGCCGTGGCAGACGCGTCGACGCCCTCGGGCGGGGGCACGCCGTGCCGGCAGTTCACGCGAATCTCGAATGCATCGACGAGCAGCGGCGGCTGATTGGCGGGCACCGTGTCGACGGACGCGCGAATCCAGCGACTCTGGCTGCCCTGCACGAGCTCTTTCATCTCCATCGAGCCGCGTGGCTTGGCGAGCACGAGGCCGTCGGCCTTCGCCTGCAGTTCCGCCTCCGCCGCCGGGAGTTCCTGCCAGCCGATTTCCTCGGCTGGATGCTTCTTGCCCCAGTAGTGCCACGTCACACCGGTCAGATTCCGTGCGCCGGCGATCTCCAGGGTGGCGGCCGCCTCGATATCGAGCAGCTCGGTGTGGCCTATGTAGAGCGCGTGCTGCTGACGGTTTCGCGCCGCATCGAACGGCATGAACGCCGTCACCTTCGTCGCGGGGGACTGCGCTATCTGATCGCGCGCAAGCGGCGGATCGATCGTGACGATGCCCTTGTCTGACTGCGTGATGCGGTACTGCTCACCCGCAATCTCGATCAGCGTCTCCGGCTCGAGCCCCTGCTCGGGTTCGAGCTGCAGTTTCGTCGCGCCGGTGGAAGCGAAACTCTTGAGCTGCCACTGGGCAGGCAGCGGTTCGAGCGGCGCCAGATCGTAGAGGCCCGGTGGTGGCAGAAAGAAGGCATCGGCAGCGCCATCGACACCGACGAGCACCTGCAATCCGCGCGGCAGCACCAGCACGTCTTTCTCGGTTTCGAGAATTACGGACGTGCCCGCAGCCTCGACCTGCAGGCGTGTGAGCGTAGTTGCCGGTTTCGCCTCCGTCGCGCTCTCGGTGAGTTTGAACACGACGGGCAAACGGGCTGGGCGCGCAGCTTCGGTGGGCACCGCCAGCCAGTCGAGAAATCCGAGGCGCAGTTTCTCGCCGGCGCGATCGAGTCGCTCAGCCACTTCCGAGGCAAACCGCGCGGCGACCTTGAGCAGCGCGCGGCCGAAGTCGCGCGGGTCGTCATCCATCCCCCACTGCGGAATCCACGCTCGCGCGCGCTCGAACAACTCCCGCTCGAGCTCCGGAGCGCGGCGCGTTTCGAATCGCGGCGGACGTGGCGACTTCATGGGCGCCCGCCCTCACGGAAGTAGAAGGGGAATACCAGGTTGCCGAGCTGGTTCGTTTGCCGGATGCGATAGTCGATATCGACGTGCAACTCCCCGTCGAGCGTCGGAGCCTCATCGACCTTGACGCTGAGCACATCGATGCGCGCTTCACAGCGGCGCAGTGCCTCCTCGACGGTCGAGCGGATTCGCTGCAGCGTCGTGCTGTCGAGCGAGGTGAACACCATGTCGTGAATGCCGCAGCCGAAGTTCGGGCGCATCACGCGCTCGCCAGGCGAGGTTTCCAGAATGATCAGAATCGACTGGCGGATGTCTTCTTCGTACGCCACGCTGGTGACGAGACCCGTGCGGGGGTCGAGCGACACGGGCATCGCCCAGCCACGGCCGAGGAAGGCCTTGCGATCGTCGGTGGGGCGATCCGTGCTCATCCGATCATCACCGTGAACGCGCCAAGCGCGATGGGGTTCGGAGCGCCTGCTTCCACGACCATGTCGCCCTGGCGCGCGGCAAACATCCCTCCAATGATGACGGTGAGACTGCCGACCACGACGACGCCGCCCACGTGCGGTTTCACTCCGTCCACCAGCGGACAAGCATGCGTGTCGCCGCCGACCCGCCACGCGGGTTGGCCGGCGATCATCACGGTCGGGCAACCCGGTCCGGGCCCGAGTGGTGTGCCATGACTGGTCAGGTCTCCAACGCGTGCGGCCGGCTGTCCCATTCGTGCCTTCTCTAGTTGATGTTCACGAGTGCGCCGCGGACGGTGAGTGTCGCGTTCGCTTTGAGCTCGAGCGTGCCGCTCGCTTCGATCGAGATCGTCGCCGCTTTGATCTTGAGCTGCGTGGTGGCCTGCAGCGTGATGCTGCCGCTCTTCTCGATCTTGAGCTGATTGCCTTGCGCGTCCTTCAGCTCGATTTCGTTGTCGGTGAAGCGAACGACCGCGCCATTCTCGTGCGCGAGCTCCACGACGCCCTGCGCGCCGTCGTCGAACAGCAGATAGTGCTTCTTGCGCGACTTCACGATGCGCTTGTCGTTCTTGCCATCGTCATTGGCGAGAGGGGGCTTCTCCTTGCCGTTCCACAGCGCACCGAGCACGTAGGGGAAGCGTAGGTCCTCACGTTCGAACGCGACGAGCACTTCATCGCCCACTTCGGGAATGAACACGGTGCCGCGCCCGGCTCCGGCCATCGGCACCGCGAGCCGCGCCCAATAGCTTTCGCGCGGCTTGTCGTGCCAGGGATAGCTCACTTTCACGCGGCAAAGACCGTCGTCGTCCTTGTTCTGCGTCACGACCGCGACCGCCACACCTTTCGCGTGACCGGATTCGTGAGCAATCTCGCTCGATGTAGAGACCGCGGCGTTCATCTCCTCGCCTCCCGGACCTTGAATTTCGTGCGGTAGCCGCTGCTGTCCACGCGATGCGAGGCCTGTTCGATGTAGTACTTCTTCGAGAACGCTTTGCCGAGATTCGTGAGCTTCACCGTGCGATCCGGGCGTAGCTCCGGCAGGCCGATGCACTCGGCGTCGCCGGTGAGAAATTTCTTCTCGATTTCGCCGAGCGCGGCTTTCGCGCGCTTGTCGGCTTCCGCTTGCGTGAACACCGGCTGTCGCAATCGCAGAGTCGGCTGACGATCTGGTGCGCGTACGAGCGAACCGAGTTGCTGCGCGATGCTCTTGCTCTGCGGCCCGCTCACGGAGTCAGCGCTTGCATGGCCGATGACTGGCTTTTTGTTCTTGACGTCCCAGCCGTAGACTTCGATCTTCGATACCTGGCCGGCAAGATTCGCCTCGGGCCGGAAGCTCAAGAGTCCTGCGCCCCATTTCAGCGTCGCGACCGGGTCCGAATTGAGCTTTGGCATGCCAAAATGCAGCGTCGGCTTCCTGCGATCTCCCGGATCGACATACAGCTCGAAGTGCACGCTCTTGTCCTTGTTGCTGTTGCGCTCGGCGAGCTTCTTGAGGAATTCCCAGTCGTTCTGCTGGTTCTGCTCGATCTGCGGATGTTTTTCCGCCGTATCCTCGATGACGGTGTCGAGGTGATGGAAGGCTGCGATGAGCTGCACGACTTCGCTGTCCTTGCGGCCTTTCCAGCTGTCGGAGTTCTTGCCGAGCGTCATGGGGAAGCCGTGGTCGTAGCCTTCGACGATCAGCTCCGGCGCGCCGGTCTCGGGAAAGCTCGTCGAAATCTTCGCGACCTGGCCGAGCATCGCGAGCGGTGTCGAGGCGGCATCGCCATAGCCAATGCAGACTTCCACTTCCGCACCGAGCGTCAGCGTTTCCAGCAAGTCCTTGCCGCGGCCCGTCTCGAACTGGCCGGATTCGAGGTTGTAGCAATCGGCCAGCGTGAACGAGAAGTGCGAAGCCGCGTTCATCACCAGCTCGACTTCGATCTGGCTCACGGCAACCAGCAGGTCGCGCAGGATATCCGCGCCCGCGAGGCGCACCGTGAAGGCCGGCGCGTAGAAGTTGCCGTAGCCGTTAGAGAGAGCCGCCAGTTCCATTCGGGTTCTCTATCGGTGGGAGCTCGAGCCAGTCGCCGGCGGAAATCTGGCGCGGATCGTCGAGATCGTTGGCTTCGGCGATGCGCACCCATTCGCTGGCGTCGTTGTATTCGCGCGAAGCGATGAGCCAGAGACTTTCGCGCCCGATGACGACGCGGCGCTTCGTCTTGTCCGCCGACTCGCGACGCGGGTCTTCGACGAGCTGACGCAGCGTGCGGTACTCCTTGAACGTGACGGACAGCGTCACGCGCGCCGGATTGCCGTTGGGGTGGAACATCGTGACCTTGCGGCCGATCTTCTCGATGACCGCCGCGAATTCCATCGTGCCCCAGTTGAATCGCACGGGCGGTGGCGCGTGAATCGTGCGATCGATCTCCAGCAGCTTCGTCAGGTCGAACAAGCGCTTGCCGAGCGGGTCGGTTTCCTTCTGCTGCAGAGAAGTCGGACCACTCGGGTCGGTGTAGTCGTCGAGGAACAGGTCCATGCTCAGCTGGTCGGCCTCGCCGTTCACGAACTGCAGCAGCGGCGCGCCGAGGCCGGGGATCGGCGTCGACTTGTACGAATTGGTGCGATCGAAGGTGTACTCCGTGGGATTGAAAAGCACGGTAATGACCTGGTTCTTGCGCTCGCCGTCGAGCACCGTGATCGTCGCTTTCTTGAGAGCGGGCTGGGCCATGGCGCGGATGTCCTAGTGACCTCGACGTTCGCGCTCGATGCGGGCGCGCTGGTCGATGCGGCGGATGACGTCGTCGGCGAGGCGGTTGGCCAGTGCGGGATCCAAAGCGGTTGCGCACACGCGCGCGTTCTCGTGCGCCGCTGCCACGTTGGTAGTTTCAACCGAGGGCGATTGCGCGGCCGACGTGCGCGCGTACGCCCCCCGAGTGCGCGGGCTGTCGCTCGTCATCGATGACGCGGTTCCATCGCTTGCCGCAGTGCTTGCGGCGTTCGTGCGCCAGACGAGATCGACCGGCCGCTTGGAAGTCCACGCTTGCAGGCGCTTCGAAGCAGCCGTGGACTCGACTGGCCGATTGGCCGATGCGCCCAGTGAGTCAGCGGACACCGCGGCACGTCGGCGCGCGACTCTTTGACTTGGGGGCGCGAGAGCGCGAGACATTGCGGATGAGCGGTCGCGCGTTGGCACGTGCTCCGCATCGGCGGCTCGCATTGCCCGCAGCGTGGGGCCGTGAAGACGAAGGCCAGCCGGGTTGGCGGCCCATTGCTTCGCGCGTGAGCTGAATCCAATGATCCCGCCTGACCGGGTCGGCGCGAGGGCGTGCTCTGCGATCGGGGCGGAGCCGCGGTGAGCGCCGCGCGCGCCAGCCGACGTAGCTGGTGACAGGAGTGACGCACTCAGGCGGGTTCGGTAGCGAAGCGCCCGTGCTGCCAGTGTCGCGGGATTGGCGGCAGACGTTGGGCTTGCAGCGTGCGCCATCGACGGCGACGTCGCAGTTCCTTGGTACGCCGCACGTGAGCCCCTAGCCCGCTCCAGCAGTCGCCGCAGCTCAAGGGCGACGCCCGCAGCGTCGAGCCGTGCCGCTCCACTACGAAGCGCCAACGTATGCCGGAACCCACTCGCAAGCCGTGCAGCGGCCGTGACGTCTCCGCGCACGCCATCGCGCGCGAGCGCGGTGCGCAACGCCAAATGAAAGTGCAGGTGCAAGTGCGAAGCCCACGACTGCATGGGCACGCTCCGGCGCGCGGTCGCAGCCGGCCGTTCGCGCACTCGCACGCGCGCCCAGCGGAGCAGCACCGGCGCCCACCGACGCACACTTGTCGATAGGCCGGAATCAGTCAGCGCTTTCGCTTGGCTTCTGCCGAAGGCTCCCGCCGCGGCCCGTGCGGATAGCGGCACTGGGCGCCGCGCGGACATCTTTGTCGTCGCGCGCTTCATGACGCCTTCCTCAAGCCGTGGTGCGCGAGCTCCAGCGTCTCCATCAACACCTGCGATTCCTTCGCGTCGAGGTCGGTGCACGACCACTTCACCGGCAGCGCGTTCTCGATCTGCCAGGCCCAGGCGCGATTGTTCCCTTCGTCCTGCAGCCGAACGCGCACCGTCTTGCGCGTGACATCGCCGTCAGCAGCCGCCTGCGCCCATTTCCACAAATCATCGAGCGCGAGCCCGCGCTCGAACACCACGGCCGGATACGTGACGTTGGTGAGCAGCTTGTGCTCGTATTCGTTCACGCCACCTTCCCGATACGACTCGTGCTTCACTTCGCGCGACAGGCCCTTCACGCGCAGGAACGCGCCGCTGGTGATCCCGTCGATCTCGACGAGATACCGGAAGCCTCGCAACGGGTCCTGACGTGCCATCGTCCTCTCTGCTCAGATCTCGAACGGATTCGGCGGCGCGCCGTCCAACGCGCGATTGATCGCCGAAATCTCGCGACACCAGCGGCGGCGCTCACGATGCTCGAGCTGCATGAGGTCGCCGTGTGACCAGTGAAAGTGATGAGCAATGAAGGCCATCTCCTCGTACAGCGACTTCACGGGATAGGCCCTCATGCTTCCCCCAGGGCGGTCGCCCTGCGCAACGAGCTGCCGTTGCCCTTCGATGCGGCCGAGGGAAGTGCATCCGCGTCGTCTGCAGAATTCAGCTCTTCGTAGAGCCTCTGCAGATAGGCGAGATCGGACGCGAACAGTCCCTCCACGATTCCGGTATGCACTTCGGGCAGCTGCCCGAGGCGAACGATCACGCGCGCGAGCACGATGACCGCGAGGTAGGCTTCGTTCTGCTGCACGCGCGGATCGCGTAGCGGAAGAATCTCGTCCGCCGCGGTGGCAAGCCGCATCACGCCACGCCGATGCAGGACGCCCTGCTCGTCGACGTAGCCTTTCGGCAACTCGAACTCGACTTCGGTCCGGAATCCCAGCGGTGACTTGGTGGTCATGGCGGCGCTCCTACTTCACCCGCTCGATGCCTTCGTTCACGAGCTCGAGCAGCTCGATCAGCACCTCGTTGCCTTTCGCATTGAGGTCCGTCGGGTCGTATTTGATGGGCCAGGCCTCGCTGACAACGAAGCGCGCGGCGTCCTGCCCCGCCTCGTCCTGCACGACGATGACCACCTTCTTGCGCTTCGAGGTGACCTGGCCCGAGGACACGTCCTTGTGCCACTTGTAGAGATCGAGCGCGTTCGCGCCGACGAACAGGCCCCACTTCAGCGTGATGTTCCCGTACTTCGTGAGGCCCGAGAGCTTGCGCACGTGCGGCGCATCCGTTCCCTCGCGATAGTCGACGGCGTCGATGGTCGTCTCGCCGATCATCACCTCGCTGAAGGCCGCCTGGGTAATCGAGTCGATCTCGAGCCGATAGCGGAAGTTTCGTAGGGGATCGATGCGTGCCATGGCTTGCGACTCCTAGTTCTGGGCTTCGGCGGTGTTCTGGAAGATGCGGAAGATGACGAACTCCGCGGGCCGCACCGGAGCGATGCCGATCTCGCAGATGAGGCGACCGTTCAGGATGTCGTCCTGAGTCATCGTCGTGCGGTCGCAGGTGATGAAGAATGCCTCTTCCTCCGTGCGGCCGAACAGCGCGCCCAGTCGCCACTGCGTACGCAGGAACAGACGGATCGTGTCGATGACGCGCGCCCACAGGCGATCGTCATTCGGCTCGAACACCACCCACTGCGTGCCCTCGTAGATCGAGCGCTCCAGGAAGATGAAGAGCCGGCGCACGCTCACGTACTTCCACAGAGCGTCCGAGGTCAGCGTGCGAGCGCCCCAGACGCGAATGCCGCGCTCCGCGAACTTGCGAATCGCGTTCACGCCGCGCGGATTCATGTTGTCCTGATCGTTGTCATTGATGTCGGCCAGGAGATCGAGGACCCCGCGCAGGATCTCGTTCGCCGGCGCCTTGAACACGCCACGCTCCGCATCCGTGCGCGCGTAGACGCCGAGCACGTGGCCACCCGGAGGCACGACCTTGCGCGCGCCGGTGGTCGGATCGGAAATCGCGATCCAGGGGTAGTAGAGCGCGGCGAACTGCGTGTCCTGCACGGCGCTGCGCGGCTGGAAGTCCGTGCCGTTCACGCTCTTCTCCGGATCGACCACTGCGAAACGAAACCGCAGCTTCTCGCAGTGGGTGATGACCGCCCGGTTCACAGCCACCGTCTGTCCGGGCGCATACACGAGCGCGACATCGCGATACGGATCGAGCTCGAGCGCGGCGAGGCCTTGCGGGTTCGGCCGGTTCGGCAACACGGCCAGGCCGTTGAAGTCGGCGACATCGATGGGATTACCGTCGAGGCCGTTCGTGGCGAGCTGCGCAAACTGCTTTGCAGGGAGCGCATTCGCCGGCCCGCCCGTCTTGTTCACCTCGATGAATGCCGAGTTCTCGAACAGCCGCTTGTGCCAGTAGTTCGGTGAGGTTTCGTCGGCGTCGAGATCGTCGAAGGCTTCGGTAGCCGTGGGGAATGGCGGCTTCGTGCGGTCGTTGAACCAATCGAGCGGATTGCCGCTCGGCGTCGCATCGTAGTAGGCGACGCGGACCTTCACGCCGACCGGCGCCAACGCGCTGCCCGGACCGGCAGTGGGTACCTTGGTGGTGCTGTCCTCCACTCTCACGTACACCCGCTTGCCCCACGAACCGGGGCCAACAGCCTTGATCTGGAAGTTGCCGAACGCCGCTTCCGCGGCAGTCGCGGCGTCATCGGTGACGCGGCACACGTACATGCGCTTGCCGCCGTTCTCGAAGAAGCCATTGACGGCGTACGGCATGAACTTGCTGTCGCCGAAGACGCCGCCGAACCAGCGCTGATAGTCCTTGTAGCTGGTGATGAAGCGGGGCTTCATCGGTCCGCGTTCGGTTTCGCCGATGAACGCCGCCGTGCTGGTCGGCACGCCTTCGATCGGCCTCGGTCCCCGCTCGATCTCTTCGATGTAAACGCCGGGGTGCAAATATTCGGGCATGGCGATATCTCCAGATGCGGATCAGCGGGCCTGGGCCTTCGGATCGTAGGGCTTCGGGTTGTTCGGTTTCCCAGCGGGCGGATAGCCCTCCGGCGGAGGCGGCGGCTCCTTGGGTTCCTTCGGCTCCTTCGGTTCCTCGTCCGAGTAAGGCTTGCAGTCGAACGGCACCGGCAGACTCGCGGTGAAGTTCGCCGCGATGTTCTGCGTCTTGTCCTTGATCGCCTGAACGGCCGCTTCGATCTCGGCACTCGAGGCCGCGAGCTGCGCCTGTGCGTCGGCGAGGAGATCGCTCGCCGGACGCAGGCGCCACTTCGTCAGGCAACAGATGAGCTCGGCAAACTTCTTCGGATCCACGATGTAGGGCAGCGGCCCGAGCAGCCGCTGGCGAAGAGTGAGAATGCCCACGTCGGGACCGCAGCATTCATCGGGCGTGCCGTCGTCGCAATGACAGCCCGGCTCCTCCCCGCCCTGCTCCGTGTCACCGCCTTGCTCCGTGTCACCGCCTTGCTCCGTGGCCCCATACTGCCCGGACTCGCCGGAGCCCTTCGCGCAGCCGCAGATCGGGATGTACTTCGGATCGATGACGGACTCCACGCCACCGCGCGGTCGGATGGCCCAGTGACGCGGCAGCAGCGTCATGAAGATATCGAACAGCGCCTGGGTCGGATCGGTGGCGATGATCTTCGCCGTATCGTCGATGAGCTTCTGGTTCGCTTCGAGCGCATCGCCGAGCGCCTTCGACGGATCCTTCCATGCTTCCAACACGGCCTTGATGCGATCGACGCGCGCCTGCATGTTGAACACGTTGCGCTGATGCCAGTACTGCTGGTCGTACAGCGAGTGCGCTTCCTTCGGCAGGCCCATGTCCGCGGCGAGATCGCCGGGCCCGTTGAGGCGCTCTTCGAGGTTGCGAATCTCCACGAGCGGCTTGCACAGATGGCACTCGAGCACGCACTCCCAGCACGGTACCGCGCAGATCACTTTCCGGATCAGCTCCTTGATGGCCTTGTCCTGATCCGTCCAGAGCTTCGTCAGGTCTTCGTAGCGCTTCTGCGTGTAGGTCGCCTGAGCGGTGACGACGTCGCTCTGAATAGCGGTGAGCTCCTTCACCAGCTCCGCGGCGCGCTCGGCCCTCCTGACGACGGTGTTCTGGCCCTTGATGAGATCGTCGAGGCAGCTCGACGGCGTGCCACCCGGCGGCGTCGGGCAATCGCAATCGGTCGGGCACGGATCGGGCTCCGGAATCGGCGGGACATCCGGCGGCTTCGGCAGCTCCTGGCAGGGTGAGGAGTCGGTGGGGGGCGTTTCCGCTTTGGGGGGCGCGTTCTCGGTCATGGCGTCGTTCTCCTGATCGCCGATTCGTTGCTACAGGGCGTCCCAGGCAAAGGTCTTGTCCGTGACGCGACCCTGCGGGAGGGGATAGGTCTTCTGTTTCTGTGTGCCGTTGGGACGGGTTGCCGTGAGGCGGACGCTGAGATTGCCGTCCGCATCGCGTCGGGGCTCATCGGGCTTCGGCGGCGAGCCGTTCGCGTGCTGCTGGCCGCGCGCGAATCGAACCATCGCGACGAAGTCGCCGCTGGCGGCGGTGATGCGCGGCGACTGCCAGCGATGCCAGGTCGTACCGTCATCGTCGAGCCATTCGAACAGCATCGTCGCACCCGTGATCGGCACGCGGGCGACTTCAGGAGGCATGCTGTCGCTTTCGACGAGCCTCCCGCGAATCGCGGTATTTCCCGGCGCAAACGGATAGCTCGGCAGCGGATAGAGCTGCTGGCTGTGGATGGGCTGCGTGACTTGCGCAGCCGCAAGCTCGATACGCTCGAAGGGAGCCGCACGCGGCTCGATGATCAGACCGGCGAAATTCGTCGCGTCCTGCCTGGGCCACACATAAAGGCCGCTGAAGTTGACCACGGGTTTACCGGCAATGCCTTTCGCAGTGACGTCGACGCCTTGCGTGACGCGCTCGAGGGTTACGGCATCGAGCAGCTCGACGGCGAGCATCGCTTCGCGCGTGTAGGCAAGCTCCGGCGGCTTGCGGATGGCGAACGGCCCTGTCATGAGGCCTCCGCAGGCAGATCGTTGCGAGCACCGACCTTGAGTTGGTCGATCACGACCGGGCGTCCGACGAAAGCGGGCACCTTCGGATCGATCCATACCGGGCTCGCGAGGTACGCAATCGAAGTGCGGTAGTTCGCAGTGGGAAACAGGGCCCAGATGCGGCTCGTCTCTTCCGTCGTCAGCGGCTCGAGCGAAACATGCACCGTTTCATAGCCCACATCCGGTCCAGTCAGCTCCGGATCGAGCTGCAGCGCTTGCATGGCGCCACCCAGCGTTTCGAGCAGCGCTTCCTCGTCGTCCCCAGGCGTAGTCCCGACCGTGACCAGGTAGTAGAGATCGAGTGGCAAGGAGTTGTTGAACGAAACGACCGCCGGCGCGGGCGGCAGCAGGTCTGACGTCACCCGATGCTCACGATTGCGCAGACTGGGGTTCGGCATGACGCGGTAGAGAAAGAGAATGAGCGACGCGCCCGCCGCGTCCGGATCGTCGAGCGGGCCGACGAACACCTTGCCTACACCCGCCACTTGCTCGAGCCGCAGTCGAAGCGCTTTGGTGACTCGCAGCAGCGCGTCGGCGTTCATGCAGCCGCCTTGCGCCCGGCGGGCAAATCGAGTGCGACCGCCGGCCGACCGAGCTTCGCGAGCTCCGCGTTCGTGGCGTAGGAGATGTGCGTGAGGTCAATCGACTTGTTCGCGGCAGCCGCGACGAACGCGGCGCGCAGCGTGATCTGTCGGATGTGGCCGCCAGTGAGATCGATCTTGCGCGCGAGCTGTCGGAACGCTCCGGCGTCCAGCTCATGCGAGCCGTCGGGCAGGCAGCGCTTCCAGATTTTCTCGCGCGCCTCGACGTCGGGCCGCGGGAAATCGACGACGAATCGCAGCCGCCGCAGGAAAGCGCTGTCGAGATTCTGGCGCAGGTTGGTTGTCATGCACGCCAGGCCCTCGAAGGCCTCCATCCGCTGGAGGAGGTACGCCACCTCGATGTTGGCGTAGCGATCATGCGCGTCCTTGACTTCGCTGCGCTTACCGAGCAGAGCATCGGCTTCGTCAATGAGCAGCACCGCGCCTGAGGTGCGCGCATCCTCGAACACGCGGTCGATGTTCTTCTCGGTGTCGCCGATGTACTTGCTCACCACGCGGGAGAGATCGATGCGCAATACCTGCACACCGAGCTGCTTCGCGATGGCGAGCGCCGCCATCGTCTTGCCGGTGCCACTCGGTCCATGCAACAGCGCGGTGACGCCGCGGCCATACGGAAGCTGCTCGCCGAACTTCCAGCCCTCGAGCACGCGCTCGGCGAAGAGCACGTTGTCGACGATTTCCTGAAGCTGCTTCTTGCGATCCTCCGGCAGTACGACATCCTCGAGCGAGAACACCGGCTCGATGCGTTGCGCGAACTGCGACGACCCTTCGCTCGAAACCTGCTTGCAGGCCGCGATGAACTGGTCGAAGCCCTGCTCCGCCGTCGTGGCCGTGGCCTGTGAGCTGCTGGCGATTGTCATCGCCTGCTCGAAGCCGTCGATCTGCAGCGGATGCCGCGCAATCAGGCTGTGGGCCTCATCGATCGTCAGGCGGGCGCCGACGCTGCGAGCTGCCCTCGCGAAAGCGCCCGCTCGCGCGGTTGGCGAGAGTGCGGGGCCTTCGATCAACAGGAAGGGCGCGGTTCCCAGGAGTTTCGCGATGCGGCCCGAGTCCGTGCAGATCACACCGACGCGACAGCGCGTGGTGGCGATTGCCGCGAAGAGCGTTCGCAAGGACTGCTCGATCTCCGGCGTGGCGCCGGTCTCCGTCACGTCGACGATCAGAGGCGCGGAGGTAAGGCACGCGGCACGTCCGAAACGAATGCCGCACTCTTCGATTTCTACGGAGTCGAGCGCCACGACGCGGGAAGCTTCGACGCGGATGGGTGGCGACTGGCGAATCATGGCGCCGAGCTCGAGCAGCGCGCGCCAACCGGCAGGATCTTCGCCGCCGAACAGCAGCCACTGTCCGTCTCCAGTCCCTTGCAGCATGTCCACGAAAGTGTCGGCACGAAAACGCTCTGTCTCGACGTCGATGAGCATCGCGCCGGGCCAGACGGTGCTGCGCGTCGAGCGGCGAATTCGTGAATCGCGCACGAGCGCTTCGCGCTCACCGAGAATCCACGCGGCGATCGACGGATCGAGGCGCAGCGGCTCATCCGCAGCCGGCAGGCCCGCAGTATGTGTTTCGAAGACGCGAAGGCGCGCGAGATTGGCGCTTGCGCCTAGCGCGAGTCGTGTATCGACCGACTCGCCGAGCAGCGCGGAAAAGAGCCCGAGGGTGCCGACTCGACGACCCAGATCGTCCAGCAGCACGCCCATGCAGCGCTGGTATCGCGGATCGAGCTCCGGCGCGAGCGCGAGGAGCAGCAAGCGAAATTCGGCGTCGCTCAGTGCGAGGGCGCGCGCGATTCTGACGAGCGGCTCGGCGCTCTCCTCCGTGCCCAGCGCAGCCGTGAGAGCATCATTCGCTTCGCTCAAGGACGACTGGGCGTCCGATGTGTCGCGGGTCGCGTCGAGCAACTCGACGAGTGTCGCAGCGTTGACCGTGAGTCCCGGCAGATCGCCGCTGCCCCGGGACAGATTGGCGACGGCGTTGCGCAGAGTCTCGTGTATCCAGCGAACGGCGGCGTCGAGAAGCGGTCCGCCTGGTTGCTCCAGTGCAGTACGAAAGTGCGCGACGCGCGTGTGCGAATTCGCGCCGGCGTGGTCGACGAGCATGCGCAGCGCTGCGAGCAGTTCCTGCAGGCCGGTGCGATGTGACGCCAGGCGCACCACGTCGCCGAGCGGCGCTGTGACGCGCATGACGACGTAGTCAGCGGATTCGGCGAGATAGCGTTCGGCCGGCTCTTCGGTGTCAGCGTCCGGACCGACCAGCACGATTCCGCATCGCCCCGTGAGCGAGCGCGATTCGAGCAATGCGTCGGTTTCCTTCACCGCGAGCACGCGACCGGCGACGAGCGTCATGTCAGGACGCTCGGCGATCGCGCCCGCGATGCCTTCCGCCTGAATATCGGGCGCCGTGGCGGCAACCACGACGTTGACTGGTGACACGGGAACAGCCCTGTTCTTCTATTGAGACGGGCTACTTATCGCAGGAGAGGCGGGTGCGAGACGATCCTCCGCGATGGGCCATAGAGGATCGGGGGTGGGTTGATCCTCTATGGATCGTTGGATCTAGACTCGACGATCCAGGGTGATTCCTGCACGCGGCGCATCGCCTGCGCGCGCCGCGCGACCTTCAGTTTGCCGAGTACGCCGTGCACGTGATGCTTGATCGTCGCCGTGCTCAGGCTCAGCTCGCGCGCGATCTCTTTGTTCGAAAGGCCACGCCCGATGAGCTGAAGCACCTCGCCTTCTCGCTTCGTCAGCGCGTTGTCGGCGCTCGGGCCCTGTGCAGGCGGCTCCATATGAAAGAGTGCACGCAGCAACCCGCTTGAAATTTCGGCGCTGCATTGGAGACGGCCCGTAGCGATATCGAGCATCGACTGGCACAGCGATTCGACGGAAGCGTCGCGCGACACGTAGCCGACGAAACCGGCGCGACCGCAGCGAATGACGTCCTGACGCTGTTCGCAGAGCCCCAGAGCGACCAGCGCGAGAGTGGGACGAGCGGCTGCGATACGGCGCACGTCCTCCAGATCGACGCCCTGAGTGACATCGATCAGCACGAGGTCCGGGTTCATCGTCATGAGCGCCGCGCATAGCGAGCGCAGGTCCGGCACGGTCGCGAGCAGCGAGATGTCGCCGCGACGCGTGAAGCAGGCTCCGAGCCCTTCGCCGAGAATTCGGATGGGCGTCGAGACGATGACCTTCACCGACGAGCCTCCCTGTGAGCCCCCCGTTCAATACGGATACTGTAGCGCGGTGGCGATCGATACCACCTTGCAAGGCACAATCAGCGGGGAGGATCGAGCGCGGCGGGTGCGAAAGTGACGTGTAGCTCGCGCTCGCGCCGTTGCGCGATGAGTCGCGACTTGACGGAGAGGAAGGAGCCGGCCGCCGACAACGCAAGGCCGAGTGGCGCGGCGCCGGGCACCTCGCAGCCAATGCCAAGCACGAGGATCACCTGCGCACCCGCGACGGCAAGCGCGAACGGCAGAACATCACCGCGAGGGCCGGGCCAGAGACTGGCGATGTTGACGACCATCAGGGCAATGAAGATCGGTAGCAACCAGGGCGCATACGGGACTCGCTCGAGGCCGGCGATGCCGAAGACGCTGAGGTAGGCGGTCCAGCACATCGCGCACTTCGGGAAGAAGGCGGCTGCAATGGACGCGATGGTGCCCATCGTCGCAGGGCCGACTGAGCTGCGCATCAGCGCGGGTGCGCGAGGGGCCGGCTTGTCGCGCGTTCCATCCCCGCGGCCCGAACCGCTCGACGGACCGTCGGAATTCCCGCGATCGTCGGACGACGGCAGCAGCTTGGTCGCTTGCGCGAGCACGTCTTCTTCGTTCCACTGCAAGCGCTCGAAGGAAGCGGCGATTCGTCCCTGCGCATCGAGGACGAACAGCTCGATGCGATGGCGATTGACGATCGAGCCGACGAAATTGACGCCGAGATCGAAGTAGGCGCGCAAGACGTCCCAGTGCTCTGTCGCACGCAGCACGCGATGATCCGCATCGAAGCGGACACCGCGATCCTGTGCGTATGCTCGCAGTCGGTGCGGCAGATCGAATGCCGGATCGTAGGTGATCGCAGCGGTTCGAATGCGCTGCGAGAGCCCGCGTGCTCGCAGCAACTCTTGCAGGCGGCCGAGCTTCGACACCGTGAGCGAGCACTTCTGCGCGTTGTTGCAGCGGGTGTAGAAGAACGCGACGACGGTCGGCTTGCCGCGGAAAAACTGTGCGAATTCGACCGGGGTTCGATCCTGATCTTCGAATGTGACGACCGGAACACCGGCGGGAGCGATCGGGGAGTGATCGCGTGCATTCGGTGACGGCTGCGCGAGCGCTCCATTCGCGAGCGCTGTATTGGCGGCTGCCGAACAGCATGCGTGCCGCTCGGCCTTCAGCCACCGCTGTGTGGCGCGCAGCTCGCGCGCGGCTGTCGTGCCCGGGGCCGAGAACGCGTATCCACTGTAGTGGTGCAGCGTGACGGCCTCGTCACTGTACCGAATGGTTGCCAGCGCTTTCTGGACCACTGAAACAAACGATACCCGCGGATGAGGATAGCTGCGCAACGCGCGCGCCGCCGCTGCGACGAGATATGGATCGTGGCCGTTGTCGAGCTCTTCGAGCACGTAGACGAGCTCCTCGTCCGTCACGCCAACGCGCTCGAGTGCCAACAATATCCAGCCGCGCATGCGCACTATTGCGCCTGAGCCGCGATCTTTGTAGACGGGATGTGCCTCACGTAGCAGCGCGACGAGCTCGGCGCGCGCAGCCGCGGCGTGTCGTCGGCTGTGGGCTGCATCCGTGCCGGGGAAATCGGCAATCAAGTTACGTACGCAGGCGGCGAAGTCCTGCTCGGATGTCGTCTGGTCGAGCATTGCGGGAGTCATGGGCGTCGCACTCATCGTTTGTACTTCTTCAGGAAACGTCGCGCGCTACGCTTCACGAGCGGCGAGGCGCTGCGGCCGTGCATGCGGCTCACGCGCTGGTAGAGCTTGTCGTCGACGTCGCCTTCATCCGGCCGGCGCAGATCGGTGAGCGCGGTCAGGCTCACGGCCTTCACGCGATCGTCTTCGTTCGTATCGAGCAGAATCTTGCGCGCCTGCTCCTGCAGCTTGTCGGGTGCAATGGCGTGCAGCGCCGTCGCGGAGAGCTGCCGAATCTCGGCCGTCTCCGACTTGTCGTTCAGCAGCTTCGCGAAAACGGCTGCCGACGTTGCGTCCGCAGCCAGCAGGCGCAACGCTGCGCGACGTGCTTCCTTGTTTGGCGGCTTCGCTGCGATCTCGCGCGCGGCGGCGTACGCGTCGGCGTGCATGTCGTAGCTCAGCAGTTGCAGCGCCTTCTCGGGCGAGATCAGCGCTTTCGTTGGCTCCTTCAGCCCGGCCAAGAGCTGCTGCTGCGCCGGGCCATCCGACATACGTGCCAGCACGCCCAGCACTTGCGTGCGGACTTCCTCGTCCTTGTCGTTCATCATGGAACGGAGGGCCTGCACGTAGTCCTTGCGGAAGGCGTCGAAGCGCACGACTGCAAACGCCGCGGCTTCCAGCGACTGAAGCGCCGCGAGGCGCACCGACGCTGGTTCGTTTGCGTCCGTCACGATGCCCAGCACCGCCGCGAAACGTTTCGCTTTCCAGCACATTGGGATCCTAAGCTTAGAATTCCACGTGGACAAGTTGT
>JADMIO010823354.1_pt1 | contig 116192 bp, 91 predicted proteins | sample 8958161 | NCBI WGS metagenome assembly JADMIO01 (sample SAMN16585339, study PRJNA669376) | soil metagenome | isolation source: Crop rotation soil | place: USA: Cullars Rotation, Alabama | collected 2011 | reverse complement strand
GCCGCGACTTCAAGTCACGTGAATTCCAAGCTTCGGATCCCACTGTGCTGGAAAGCCCAAATCCGCCGCCTGCGATTACGATTTTCGTTTTCTTCATGGCTGAACAGTCGCGGGACGCTGCACGCTTGCGAAAGACTCTCTTTCTTTCCTCAGCATAGGTGCAAGGCATGCTGAAGTTCTCGCCGCTCTCTTTGCGCTACTGGAAATTCCCTGTCAGCACGCTGCTCACGCACAACTTCTAAATGAAAGATGCGAATGAAGCCTTTTAGAAAGGCACAAAGTGAGCGATCACTGATAACGATTAAGAGCGAGCAAACAGTTCCCTAAAACCCCGGAGCTTCGGCGCTCGAATCCTCTTACGGGACATGACCTCTTGCTATTGAGATTCAGGTAGGACGTCTCCCGGTGAGCCGCGGTCGATAACTCGACCTTTTTCGAGTAACATGATCTCATCGCAGAGCGTGGCTAGTTCGCCAGCGTCGTGGGTAACGTAAATCAAAGGAATTCGGAATTCGTCGCGAATTCGGAAAAGAAACGGAATTAGGCGCCGCTTCAGACGTGAATCGAGGTTGCTCATTGGCTCATCCAGCAAAAGTAGGCGTGGGACCGAGAGGATGGCGCGAGCGAAGGCTACTCGCTGTTGTTCGCCTCCCGAGAGCGTTGTCACGTTGCGTTCGAAGAGCGGCGCGATTTCCATTACTTCGCTCACGTGTTCGAGCGTAAACAATTCGTTTTCGGTTTTCGGTGTCTGGTAGCCGTAAATCAAATTAGCGCGAACGCTGAGATGAGGAAAAAGGGCGAGGTCTTGTGGGACATAGCCGATGCGACGAGCGCGCGGCGGAAGATGCAATGATGCGGCGGCATCGGAGAGCACGGTGCCGTTGAGTTCTACCGTCCCGGCAGTCGGACGGCGGAGGCCTACAATTAAATCGAGCAAAGAAGTCTTCCCGGCGCCGGATGGGCCGAAGATACCAACGATCGGACGATCAAGGATTGCATCGACTTCCAACACAAAGCTGGCGAGCGGAAGGCGAACACCTTGAAGTCGCAAGCTCATCGGGCGCCTTTCCGCCTTGAGACGAGTTGACCGCACAGCACGGTGATGAAGACGATGCCGATTGAGACGAATAACAAAGGCAACGCCTCAGCGTCGTGGCCGAGCTGGATCTTTTGGTAGATTGCCAGTGAAATCGTCATCGTCCGACGCGGAATCATTCCGGCCACGACGACGGTGGCGCCGAATTCGCCCATCGCCCGCGCAAAGGCGAGCACCGTTCCGACCACGACGCCTGGGAGCGCCAAGGGCAGGCTGATCGTGCGGAAGACTCGCCATTCGCCCGAGCCTAAAGTTCGCGCAATATCTTCAAAGCGCGGGTTAATTTCCTGAAAGGCGTTCTGAGCGGTGCGGACTAACAATGGAAAGGACATGACCGCTCCGGCGAGAACAACCGCCCGCCAGGTAAAGACAACATCGATGCCGGCACCGCGTTGCAGGATGGAGCCGAGCGGTCCATTGCGCCCAAATAGCATCAGCAGGACGAATCCGGTTGCGACCGGCGGGACGAAAAGAGGCAACATCACTATCGTCTCTACGACTGGTTTCCCAGGCCAGTCGCGACGCGCGATCAGCCATGCGGTCGCAATCCCGAAAGGCAGAATGAGGAGCGTGCTGAGCGCCGAAACTTCGATCGTGAAGACGACGATCTGCCATGCTTCCGACGTCATGGCCTCCGAGTTATTTTGCCACGCTGAACCCGAATTTCTCGAAGGTCGCCCGGGCCGCTGGAGCACTTAGATACTCGGCGAACTTCTTTGCGTGCTCAGGATCGCTGGACGATCTAATCACGGCAACCGGATAGGAAATCTTCGGCCCTTCTGCTGCGGGAATTTCAACCGCAACTTTCACCCTCTTCGAGATGAGCGCGTCGGTTTTGTAAACGATGCCAACATTCGCGTTACCCGCCTCCACTGCAGCCAGTGCTCCACGGACGTTTTCCGTCGGCACCACTTTATCCTTCACCGATTCCCAAAGTCCGAGTTTTTGCAGGTATTCACGAGCATAGATGCCAGCGGGAACTGACTGCGGATCGGCCAGCGCCAATTTCTGATAGTCTGGCTTGGCAAGATCAGCCGCTGACTTTGGCGCGGTGGTCGCCTCGCCAGCCACAATGATAACAAGCAGATTCGAAAGCAAATCGCGTCGTGTTCCGGGCAGGAGCAGGTCCTTTTTTTCCAGCGAAGCCATTTTCGCCTGGTCGGCCGACAAGAAAACGTCGGCCGGTGCACCTCCTTCAATTTGTCGTTCGAGCAAGTTGGACGCTCCGAAGTTAAACTGAATATGGTCACCACTCTGCTTACCGTAAGCAGTCGCAATCTCTTTCATCACATCAGTGAGGCTGGCTGCGGCATAGACATTCAAGTCCGCCGCGGACAGGCTTGCGCAGAAGACAACACAAGAGACGAAAACAAGAACTCTGATTTTCATGGTCAGCTGTTTGACCCTTAGGTCGGGATTCGCCTGCGCAAGGAAACGTTTGTCGCTTTTACCAGGACGAAAACGGGGTCGCCGGGCCTGAGTTCCATCTCCGTGACTGAGCGAGTGGTAATAACCGACGCGACCTCGCCGATATCTGTCTCGACAATGACTTCGCTGAGAACTTTGTCGAAAATGATGCTCTTGATCGTCCCGGGTAACTGATTGCGAATGCTTTGTTCCATAATGCTCGGTTTAGTCGAGCTGTCGGCGCGCCCGCATTATCGCGGCTTCCGCAGCATTTTCGACTTCTACCGAGCTTCGATATATTTTGTCAAATATATCGAACGACTTATTTCAGAAGCTTGGCGAGTTTTAAACCATTGGCGCTGGCCGCCCTGCTCGCGGCCCGATCCATTTCCCGGTAAAGTCTGAGAATCTTCTTTCCGAGCGCAGTCAGCGAGGCAGAGCCTCCGCTCCGACCGCCACGCGACATTTCAATCATCGGCCGTGCCGGATCGCGATTAAGCTCCTGCGCAAGGTTCCAGGCTCGCATGTAAGACATTCCCATTTCCTGTGCCGCCGCCGACAGGGATCCCGTGTTAACGATTGATTCGAGTAATTGGATCTTGCCCGGCCCCAACATGCGGTCGCCCGTGTAGATGCGGATCCGCATCTTAATTGTCGGAGACTTTTTCTTTGGCATATCTCGTTCCCGCAGGGATCAGCTCATGCCCTTAAGTTTCTTCCAGCGTTTGTAATCCCAAATCCATTGTTCCGGGTGCCGCAGCACCATTCGTTCAAGCGCCGCATTAAAGGAACGAGTGGTTTGGAGGATCGCTTCCCCGGCGTCTTCGCAATCAACCGGCGGAATCGGATCTTCAAAACGCAAGACATGAGTGCCGTCCAGTTCGCGCCAACTGGTCGCCGGGATAACCGGCGCACCGCTAGCCAGCGCGATGAGTGGCAGGCTCTTGGAAGTGCCCGCTGGATAACCGAAGAAATCGACCACCACGAAACCCTTCTTCCGAGGGTGATGATCAAACACGTAGACAATGATCGCCTTGTTAGCCAACACGTCGATGATCGTGTCCAACGAACCACGTTTGTCGATCGTGCCGAAACCAGCGCGACGGAACCGGCGTGTTACAACCTTATTTACCCAATCCGGTTTGAGCTGTCGCCGCACAAAATGAAAGAGCCCCTTGAATTGCGGAAACTGAGCAATGCCGACGACCGTCGCCACCTCCCAGTTACCGAAGTGACCCGTCAAGAGAATAACTCCTTTTCCCTTCTCATGAGCGGCGGCGACTACTTCGGTGTTCTCTACCCGAACCAATCTTTTCTTCCGCTCCGCCGACATGAAAGGGAGTTTCACCAAGTCGAAGAAAAATCGGACATAATGGGCGTAGAATGCCTGCGCGATCCGGATGATTTCAGTTTCCGGCAACACTTCTCCGAAAACGCGATGCAAATTGTTCAGGACAACGCCACGTCGATACGGAACCAGGTGGTAAAACCACTTGCCGAACCACGGGACATCGAGCAGCCGGGGTTCGGCCGTCGCTACCGCGGAGGCGCTCGCTTCGGTGTGCGTCAGCGAAATTCTGAGGGTTTGAATGCGATGACGGTCAAGCACCGCGCGAGCCGTGCTGCTCAACTCGATCTCCGGCGCACCGTAATTGTTTCGACGAACAGAAAAGTCACAGGGTTGCAATGTGCTTAGCGCGGTTTCTCTCGGGAAAATCTTGCAACAAGCCTCCTTCGCCGCGAAACGCGCGGCCAGGGTTTCGATCCGTCGTGGTCCCTCGCCGGCGTCCGCCAGCTCCGTGGCCGAGAACAGTTGCGCGACCTGTTCCGGCGGTGTGTCCGCCAGGAATTTCTCCATCCGCGAGATCTCGATCGTGTCGATCCCGCAACGAGCGGAGGCTGGCGCTTCGGCATGCATTCGACTCAGCCTAACGTCAGTGCAAGAACGAATTCAACTTTCGGTTCCGACACGGATCAGCAAGGCCACGTTCATTCCACCGAATCCCCGGCAGATAACCAGCGCGATGTCGCTCTTCGGCTTCTGCGCTTCTCTTGAAACCGGGAGCGCGTCGAACTGCGGATCGATCACATTCAAGCTCGCAATACCGGGCACGATTCCGTCTTGTAGCGCGCGCAAGGCGAGCACGAGATCGAGTGCTCCGGACGCGGCTATGAGATGGCCCACCGCCCACTTGAAACCCGTCACAGGTGGCGGCCGGTTTTCGAACACGCGAAGAATCGCCGCAGCCTCAGATGCATCCGACGCAGGCGTCCCATTGCCGTGCGCCACGATCAAACCTACTTCGTCGGCGGAAATACCGGCGTCCAAGAGCGCGAGTTGAATCGCGCGGCTTACGCCATCACCGTCGGAACGGATATCCACAATCCCGGAACCCTCTGTCGCGCAGCCGCTACCGAGGAACTCTCCCAGCACAGTCGCGCCCCGCGTTTTGGCAGCTTCCATTTTCTCCAGCACAACCGCGGCCGCACCTTCGCCAAAAACCATCCCGCTGCGATTGCGATCAAACGGACGGAGCGTGTCTCCAGAGAGCAAGCCGAGCTGGTAATAATAATGCGCCGCTTCCGGCTCGAGCGGAGTGTCATGCGCGGCGACGACTGCTCGATCGGCTTCATCATTTCGCAACGCCGCCGCTGCTTCGGCCGCCGCGAGCACACCGCTGACGCATTGGTTGGTGACGCAGGCATTCGTGCCCTTGAATCCATAACGAATGCCAGCGTGGCAAATGACATTGTTAGGCAAAGCGCGCAACAGCCACATTGGATTGACCCACGAGCTGAACTCACCGCCGAAATGACGCAGGTCCCCTTCCCCCGTGGTCATGGCCGGAAAAAATTCGTAGCTGATGTGATAAGTCCCCCCACCTGAACCGGCAAAAACACCGACGCGATCGTTGAACTCTTTCTTCGCCGCATCGGCGAGCGCATCACGATACGGAACTAGCCCGGACTGCTCCACAGCCTGATGCGCGGCGAAAAGACCGAATAGATCTGACCGTGAAACCATTTTGTGCAACTTGCGGTCTTCCACCAGCGTCCGGTTATCGACGTCACGAACTTCCGCGGACAGTCGCACCGGCCAACGACTGGCGTCCCACTGCTCAATCGGAGCGATGGCGCCTTTTCCATTCACGACGGAATTCCAGATTGCGTCCACGCTCAATCCCGCGCCGCAAATGGCGCCAGTACCCGTGATCGCAACGCGACCGGATGCTTTCATGGGTTCACCTCATCCGGGTGACGAAAAACCAGCGAACTGTTTGAGCCGCCAAACCCGAGCGAATTCGAAAGCGCCGCGCGAATTTTCATCGGACGCGATTCACTTTTCACAAGATTCACATCGCACTCGGGATCGGGGGTTTGATGATTTGCATTGACCGGCGCGAGGCCATCACGAATCGCGAGAACGCAAACACCCGCCTCAACCGCGCCCGCACCTGCAATCAGGTGTCCCATGCAACTCTTAGTCGAGCTGACCGCAACGCGCTCGGTGTGCGCGCCCATCACCGCGTGCAACGCCGCGCACTCACTGCGATCATTCATTTGCGTGGAAGTGCCGTGGGCATTGAGATAATCCACTTCCTCGGGCGTTATCCCGGCATCCGCGAGCGCCTGTTCCATAGCCTGAATGGGCCCATCGCCGTCCGGCGGAGAATCGGTAATGCGATAACTGCTGAGCGAATTTCCGTCGCCGGCGAGCTCGGCATAAATCTTCGCGCCGCGCTTCTCTGCCGTCTCCCAGTCTTCCAGAACGAGAAAGCCCGCGCCTTCACCAAGGACGAAACCATTGCGCGTCGCATCAAATGGGCGACTCGCTTTTTCCGGCGTGTCGTTGTCAGTCGAGAGCGCGCCGAGAAGACAGAAAGAAGCGAGTCCGAGTGGATTGAGCATTGAATCAAAACCACCCGCCAACATGAAATCAACCGTCCCGCGACGCATCACTTTGAGCGCGGTTCCGAGCGCCTGACCGCCGGATGCACATGCGGTATGAACCGCGGTGGCATAGCCGCGCATTCCGAAATGCTGGGCGAGCAATCCCAGTCCTGCATTGGTCTGTGTCCGACAGAACGAAACTGGATCGGTCGGAAAATTTGGATCGAGAAAACCGTCCGGTTGAAAATCGCCGTCTGTGTTGGTGCAGTGTTGGCGCACGATTTCCAACTCTGGAAAACTGACCGCCATCATGCCGGCGCCGACGCTCAATCCCCAGCGTTCGGCGTTCTGCGGCGGTGGACGAATGCCCGCGTCGTCCAATGCTTGCTCCGCCGCCGCGAGCGCGAAGCGATGCGAACGCGAAGCGAACTTAAGATGCTTCGCTCTCGCCAACTCTGGCGGCAGCTCAAAGTTCTTCACCTCTGCTCCGATCCGAACAGGAAAAGTGCTCGCGTCGAAATAGCGGATCTGATCAACCCCGCTCTTGCCGGCGCGCAGATTCGCCCACGTAGACGAAGTATCGTTCCCAACGGGCGTGACCATACCAAGTCCGGTGATGGCAATGCGACGTTTGGATTTCATGACGGCTTTAACGAGGCGCGGATTGTTAAAGCTGTCGAGAGTTCGATCGCAGTTGGGCCTGCGCCGCAGCAGCCAATTTTCGGTCGCGCCGTGCTCCGACCGCGATCGTCAAATTACCTTCCTTGGCTTCAATCAACTCCGCTTCCAGATCAAGCACTTCGCCTGGTTCGATGAACGCGCGCAATTTCATCCCGGTGATGTTTTGCAATCGCCAATCGCTTTCAGATTTGGGCATCGGAATTTCCGCTGCGAACAGAGCAACAAGTTTGAGTTTCGACCGCATCAGCAGAGTGCCCGGGAAAATCGGCTTGCGCGGAAAATGATCACGGAAAAAAGCAGCGTCGGTGGGAACCCGCAATTTCGCTCGCAAACTCTTAGCCGCCTCGCCATTCACGTCTTCCAAATCCAAATCGGGCACACCATCGAAACCACCGGGCTTCGCCCCTGCGCCGCAGAGCAACTCGTAATGCTCCCGCAACGCCTTCGGATCATCGAAATCTTCCACCGGCAACATCGGCCCGACGCAATAATGGAGGCGGACGACGGGCGAACCCCTGACGCTGGCCGTGCCGCTGTATGCGATCGCGTCGTCGTCCACGCTTTCGATTTCGGCTGCAAGTTCAAGAGTGTCGCCTGGATGCACCGGCGCGAGCAACTCCACCCGATCAGCAATACCGGCCACCGGACGCATTTTGAAATCCACCGCTGGAAGCGCACACCACGCCGCAAGCTGACCAGTCGCTTCGGCCACCAGTGAGCTGTGAAAATCCTCTAGCTTAGCTGGAATTGCGTAGGTGCCGCGGGCGCGGACGCCCGGCTGCACCATGGTCACGCGGTCAACAAAAGTGTAGGCGCGAAATTCGTCGGACGAACTCACGCCGCCGGCGCGGCCAAGGCCGCTCTCTGCTGACGGATGACCACTTTGCAAAATGTCTCGACCGTGAAGAGGCGCGGAATTTCCGCCGATTTCAACGGCGAACTAAAGCGATCCGCGGGGACTTCACTGAGGTAATCCTTTAATGCGGCGAAGCCGGCTTCGGAAACAACTCCGCCCTTTTCAAACTCAGACTCCGAAAGCGTGCCGCGCGCCTGTTCCAGGATTTTTCCGCGAGGGATCTTCACTTTGAACGCGCGCTCCAGCCGGAAAACAATGTCGAGAAAATCAATCGACTCAGCGCCCAAATCGTCAATCAACGACGACTCGAGTTTGACCTTTCCGACTTTGCAAGCGAGCGCGTCGGCCAATATCTCCGCCACCTTGGGGAAAACGGCCATGATTTCATCTTTGGTGATATTTTCGTTGCTCATTAAGTCTTATTCCATCTTAAAGCCGCCATCGACGTGCAGCACCTGTCCCGTAATGTAGTCCGCGTAACGCGAACTCAAAAACCAGACGGCATGGGCCACTTCGTCGGGCTGGCCGATGCGACGCAGCAAAATCCGCGACGTGATCTGGTCGCCGGCCAGTTCGCGCACCGGGCGCGACATCTCGGTTTCGATAATGCCGGGTGCGACAGCATTAACGGTAATTCCGCGCGGCGCAACTTCTACCGCGAGGGAGCGGGTAAAAGCGTTGATCGCCCCTTTGCTGGCCGCGTAGTTGGTTTGGCCACGTCCGCCCTTCTCGCCTGAGACGGAGCTAAGATTAACGATTTTCCCGCTGCGCTGCGAGATCATGTAGGGCAGAACGGCCCGCGTCATGTTGAAGGTGCCGCTCACGTTCGTGTCCAGCACCACTCGCACATCGTCGTCCTCGAAAGCGGTCAGCGGATTATCGCGAATGACGCCGGCGTTGTTGACGAGCAGATCGATGCGATTGGTGCGATCGAAAACTTTTTCGACGAAAGCGGCACACGCGGCCGAATCGCGAATGTCGAGTGACGAGCTGGAAATCTTCGCGTCAGGATTTTGCGCAGGAATTTCATCCGCGGCGGCTGCGTTGCCGCGATAGGTAAACACTACCTCCATGCCCGCGGCCGCCAACGTTTGAACAATAGCCCGCCCGATCCCGCCACTGCCACCGGTGACGATCGCCACTTTGCCAGCGAGGCCGCTATCTTGAAGCGAGGGTTCGTTCATCCCGCAATGCAATAACCACCATCAACCATCAAGGTGTGGCCGGTAATCATCGATGCCTCTGGCAAACAGAGGAGGTAAACGGCGTCGGCGACTTGTTCGCGGGTCAGAGTCGGCCCGAGCGGAGAGCGACGACCATATTCTGCGAGCAGCTCTTCACGATTCGGAAAAAATTGGAGCGCAGCGGTATCGACCACGCCCGCGGAGACGATATTTACCCGGATCTTCTTGCTGTGTCCGAGTTCCAGGGCGAGCCCGCGCGCGAGGGCTTCCAGCGCCGCCTTGGAGGCGCCGATAAAAGCGTAATTCGGAATCGCCCGCGTTGCGCCGAGACTAGAAATTGCAATCAAAGATCCACTGTCGCGCATCAGCGGCACGGCATTTTGGGCGAGAGTGTTGAGCGCGAGCGCGTTCGTCTCCAGGCAACGCCGCCAATGTTTGAGGTTCATCTCCAGCGCAGGACGCAGGACGCCGATGGCAGCATTACTGATGACGATGTCAACGCGATCGAAATTTTTGCGAAACTCCGCGAAGGCTTCGGCGACACTGTCCGGATCGCTCACATCTGCCTGGGTGGCGAAACCGCGCCGGCCCATTTCTCGGACAGCATTGACCACTGCTTCGGCTTCTTCGTGACTGTTGTGGTAGGCAATTGCCACGTCGCAGCCGGACGCCGCTAATTTGAGCGCGATTGCGCGACCAATGCCGCGCGCGCCGCCGGTGACAAAGGCGATTTTTCCTGCAAGGGGTTCGCTCATGAATTCGTGCCTCGGGAAAGAAGGATGGAGGGCGGCGGACTAATACCGGCGGCATCGGCCAAGTTCAAGCCGCGGTGAGCATTCCGAAGGGTTGCGTCGACATCAGCTCGAGGTGCCGTTACGGTAATCGGGGCCACAAATCCAATGCAATTCCGTGAGATCCTAACGATGGCACTCGCTTCCGTCGGCGCGAACAAGCTTCGCTCCGCGCTCACTATGCTCGGTATCACGATCGGTGTCTTCTCCGTCATTTCCGTCATGACTGCGATCGGCGCGATGCAAGGTTCGATCGAAACCGGCCTGACCATTTTCGGCTCCAATATTTTTCAGTTCGCCAAGTACCCGATCAACGTTCGCGCGGGCGGGCGCGGTCAGAAAAAATACGAGAACCGTCGCGATATTACCTACCGCGAAGCGCAGCGTTATGCCGAGTTGATGGACGGTTACGCGCAGGAAGTGAGCATGAAGATTTTCGACGATGGTAAGCAGGCGGTCTACAACGGTGTCAAAACCACGCCCAGCCTAACGATCGTCGGAACGAACAAAAGTTTCCTCGCGACCAATGCCTACACCCTCGCATATGGCCGTAACATCAATGATGAAGACGTCGCGATCAGCCGTCCCGTCGTTGTCATTGGCCGGGCCATCGAACAGCGCCTCTTTCCACACGAGTCTCCGATCGGCCGCGTCTTCAAACTCGCCGGCCACACTTTCACCATCGTCGGAGTGATGGCCGAGCGTGGATCGGCCTTTGGGCAAAGCCAGGACGACATTTGCATCATGCCGATCACGCGCCTGATCGAAAACTATGGGTCAGCCAACCGGACAGTGAATATCGCCACGCAATCCTTCTCCCAACTCGATTACAACCGTGCCTTCGATCGCGGGGTTGGCGCGATGCGGATTGCGCGCGGGCTGCGCGCCGAAGAGCCTAACGACTTCGAGATTTATACCAACGACTCGCTCAAGTCCGCATTCCAATCGGTGGCCGGTGTCATTCGCATCGGCGCCTTCGTCATCAGCACGATTGCCCTCCTCGCCGCCGGGATCGGGATCATGAACATCATGCTTGTGAGCGTAACGGAGCGGACCAAAGAAATTGGGGTGCGCAAATCGATCGGCGCGCGCAATCGCGATATCCTGCGCCAATTTCTGACGGAAGCGGTTTTTATTTCGGAGGCGGGAGGAATTCTGGGCATCGTCCTTGGGGTTATTGGCGGTGACCTTCTCGCGCTCTGGTTGAAAGTGGACCTGATTTTCCCTTTCGGATGGGCCATCGCAGGGCTCGTAGTCTGCTCCGCCATCGGCATCGGCTTCGGGCTTTATCCAGCTTACCGGGCCGCGTCGCTAGATCCGATCGAGGCACTCCGTTATGAATAACGGGCCCGATTTTTCATAATACAGCCGAAAAACTGCAATTTGCATCGGCGTTGTTTTGACATGTCCGACGGTTTTTCTATTCTCGGGCGCGTTTACCCTTCCCATTGTGAGTTCGAAACCGCCACCAGAGTCTTCAGCCCCTTCGACGGGCGGCATCCTATTGGTGGAGGAATACCGTGCGCTGCAAGTAGCGATAACGTCCGCTTTGCAGAAATTTGCACCGTCTCGTGAGGTTCGGATCGCGCGCCGCTTTGCGGAGGCAGAAGCGGCGGCCGAGCAGATGCGACCGGATTTGTTTCTGGTCGATATCGATCCCCCGCCCTCGGGAGAAATCACAATTTTCCAAAGGCTACGGAAGCAGCACCCGGACGCGCGCATGCTTGTGCTCGCGCCAGGTACATCACGCGAACTTCAGACCCTGCGCAGCACAGCGGGTGCGATCCAATTCATCGAAAAACCTTTCGATCTCGCGGAGTTCGGCACCGCTGTCCAGGCGCTCCTCGAGCCGACGGCACTGCCGCAGTCGGCTAAGACCCGCCGCTCGCTCGCCGACCTGCACCTGATCGATCTCGTGCAGTTGAAATGCCTCTCTTCGAGCAACGGCGTTCTGCGTCTCGAGAGAGACGATGGCCAATCCGGCGCGATCTATTTCCGCCGAGGTCAGATCTGTCATGCCGTCACCGGCGCGCTCGACGGCGCGCCGGCGTTTGCGGAAATCCTGACGCGGGACGGCTGGCACTTGAGCGAAACGGATCTGCCTGCCGATCTCCCCGCCACGATCAATGTGGCGTGGGCGGAGTTGCTTTTGCCTGTTGCACGGCGACTGGCAAAAGAGAATCCGCCGAAGCCGAAATCGGCCGCTGCGACCCCGCCTCGGTCGAGCTCGGGGGAGCACGACCGTAAGAAAATCCTCATCGTCGATGACACAGAGATGCTGCTCATCTTCGTCGCCGATACCCTCTCAACCGCCAACCCTGGCTTGCAGATCCTAACGGCTTCGACTGGTGCGGAAGGAATTCGACTCGCTGCAACTGCGCATCCCGATCTCATCCTGCTCGATTACAGCCTGACCGACATGACAGGGGATAATGTCTGCCAGGCGCTCTTGGAGAATCCGGCAACCATGCGGACACCGGTCCTCATGATGTCGGGGCACCTGACCGAACTTACCCGGACCGCGCGAAGTTATCGGAATGTCGCGGCAGCCCTCGCAAAACCGTTTCTATCCAATGCGTTGGTCAATGAGGTCGAAAGACTGCTTTCTACCGGGCCCTTGTCGGAAGTGCGCACGGTGCCAATCCACCCCATGACCGTTATTCCTCCCCCGGCAAAGCCTGCCGCAGGTGCGGATAATCCGGTGCCGGGCTCCCCGCTCCTCTCTGCCGCTCGATTGTCCGCCGCGCCCGATCAGGATGAGACTAAGGTGCCGACGCCGACAACGCAGCCGGCGTCTTTCGAAAAAAGCTCGGATGCGTCCGCACCAGTGAGCCCGCCAAGCTCAGTTTCTGGAGTGACCTCCGCGCCTGAACCAATCTCACCTGAGCCGGGGACCACACCGAGTGCTCCAGCGGAACCATCCGCTCCGCCCGCCTCCGAACCACCGGCGAATCCATCATCGCCGGCATCACCTCGATCCAGCGTAGCGGCCCTCACACCTGAGCCGGAACCCGACAAAGCGCCCGCTGCAGCGTCACCAAATGGACACGCTAAAAACGAACCCACGCCCACAGCGCGAGCGGCGGACGAGCCGGCGGTTTCCCCAGATCGCGAATCGTGGGAAAAAGCCGTCAGCGAACCGCAGCAATTAATTGCCAGCGCTCCGCGGCCAGGTGCTGCACGAGCAACCCCTTCCCACCCAGTCGTTAGGCCAACCGAGGTCAGCGTCACACTGGCACTTGAAGTCGTGTCGATGCAGTTGACTCCCTCCTTCCGAATGCAAACGGCCACCTTGCGACTCTGCAACCCGATTGTGTCGGTAAAAATGGATGAGCGCTCTGATCTGCGTGGCATTCCCCTCGAAAACGGATTCCACCTCGGCGAAGTCCGGCTCGCCGGCAACGACATGATTGATTCGATGCGATTGATCCCGACTCGCCGGCGACCTCAGTTGCCCCTTGCAAAAAGCTCCTTCGCGATTGGAGAAATGAGCCTTGAGCGAAGCAACGCGCATCAAAACCTGCAGTTCACCGGGCAAACAACCGAAGCGATGAGAGTACATCTGACCGCAAGATGCGAATTGGCTGCGGTTGAATTATCCGTCGCCTTCGAAGTGTTCGCAGTCATGCTGAAGACACGGGACAAGAAGGTGGTGATACGGAACACCCCGGGGAACAAAGGAGCGGAGTTTGTGCTTGAAGAGGTGGAACTCAATGCCTCCTCGGAACTCTGCGGGGTGCTCGTTAGGGCTGCGAGCTGATCACCGCCAAAGCAGCGCCTCGTTCGAGACCCGCACGAGGAAGTCTACGCCAGACGCTCGCGCGTGAACCACACGTAGACCAGGGCGAACAGGAGACCGGCATCGAGAATCAGATGCCAGGTCAGCGACAGGTTACTACTCGCGCTGCCGAAGCAGCCGCAAGAAACGTCAATTCCTTGCATTCTCGCCCAAGCCGTCGCGCCGATAAAGACCACCATCAAAAAAGTCGTAATCGCAACCGCTCCGGCAAAAAGTCGGTGAAAAATAAGCGCTAATCCGCAGAGCACTTCGAGCCACGGCAGATAAAAGGCCATCCGAATTCCAATCGACCACGGCACCATTTGATAGTTGTTGATGTCACTCGCGAAGTGGAGCGGGTCGCGGATTTTCAAAAAGCCGGCGTAGATAAAAACAACGCCGACCACGATGGCAAGCAAACGCCCCAGGATACCCCGCCAGTCGAAGCGCCCTGACGAATTCGAGTTCTCGGTCATCGGCTGCTCTTCTCCCATTCCTCCCAGCCGCCTTGCAGGACGTAAACATTCTTAACCGCCTCGGGGGAATTTTTCCCGAAAACTTCATTCCGCAATCGCTCGGCCACCTCGTGACTGAGATTGCAGGTGAGACGGCTGCAATAGACCACGACTTTCCGGTCGGGAGACCAAGCCGAGAGAACGCCCGGGAGCAAGCTGTCCCAGTCGTCTTCGTTCAAGCGGATCGCGCCCGGCACATGCGCCTTTTCAAAGTCAGCCTCGGCCCGCGCGTCGATCCAAAGAACGGTCTCGCCCCACTGCTTCGCTTCCGCCACCGTCACAGGCGCGGAATCGGCCGGCGGAGCGTGCCACGAGGCTGTGTTCCGATAATAGATGGCCTGGCCGATTGCCGGGAGAAAGGCAAGCCCGAGGAGAAACAGGACTTGCCTAACAAACAAACGGCCCACGGACTAGTTCGCCGATGACTTGGTCTCGGAGGGTTTCTCCGTCGCTGGCTTGGTCTCGGTCGGCTTCTCGGCGCCTGGCTTCGTCTCTGCGGGCTTATCGGCCGTCGGTTTGGCCCGAGCATCCACCCGCAGGTTCGCGTAATAGGTCTTTGCAGGATCCTTTGGAAAATCGGGCTCGATCTTCAACACGGAGTTAATCGGCCGGCCGCTTTCGGTGGGCGTGACGGTGATTTTGAAAGCGTTATCGGTCGGGTCACCGACCTCCGTTTTGATCGACTTGTCGGTCGATGTGACATTCAGCTTTTTCACCGGGAAGTCCTTCCCCACCTTCACCGCGATTGTTTTCGGCTCGAGCTTGTCGGTAGCAGACCAAAAAAGAAACGTCGGCTGAACCTCGAGCAACTGCGGAATCGTTGCGGTCAGAGTCAACAAGGTTGGGTCTGGCTGGTCGTCTGTGACCACGGTGATCGTCTTCTTCTGCACCCCCATGCGATTACCGATAGTGAAAGTGGCGGTGATTTCACCGCTTTCGCCTGGTCCGACCACATCCTTGGCCAGCGCCGCTGTCGTGCATCCGCAGGAAGCACGGACAGATGAGATTTTGACAGGTTTGTCACCGGTATTTTTGTACTTGTAGTGCGCGATCGCCTCCTTGTCGGCCAGGGTGGGATGCAAGTCGGCCGCTTTAGTATCCCAGGTGAGGGTACCGTGCGCGACGCCTTGCACGGCGAGAACCAGTCCAAGGACCGCAGGAAATGTGTAAAGTTTCATAGCATTGATAATAACAGGGTGGGTCAGAAAGAGAAGCCAAAACCCAGGTTTCCGCCAACGGAATCGATGCCGTAATTCGGTTTCTTGATTTCGGCATTTGAAATGTGGCGATACACACCTTCGACATTAATCGACCAGTGATCGTTGACTAAAAAACGGGTGCCCACGCCGGCTTGCAGGTTGAATTCGACCGGCAGACTGATCAGGCCGCGAGATTCGTCCTCGGGAATGTTCGTGTAGACTCCGCCCGCACCAATTTGCATGTAAGGAACAACACGTGCGTGCGGCTGGACGAAATTGTAACGAAAGACCAGGGTTGCTCCCGCCAGCACATCCCCCGGCCCCGTAAAAATACCGCCCACGAAAACTTCACCGAGCGCCTCGAAATTCCCGCTCAAGGGACCTATGTCCCACGGGTCGTTCAGCATGATTCCAAGACGGAGGGAATCCAAGGCGAAATCGATCGACGGCCGCTGGTTTTGGGTGGTGTCGAAAAAGAAGAAGGCGCCCACCATGTTCTCAACCTCCTTCGCGCCGAATGCGAAGCGGTTAGCCGGGGGATTCGGCGCCGGCGTCATCATGGACGGTTCAGTGCCGGCGCGGACGGAAACCGCGCCGAGAAGAACGAGCAGCCACGAAAGAAAACGTGTTTTCAATAGCTGCGCGACAAAACGCGAGCCGCACAATCTTGTCAAACACGCTGCCGAAGCGTGTCGGGACGTCGCGCCCAAGGCAAATGATCACTAGTCGAAAGCGTTGGCAGCAGCCTTTTCGCTAACGTATTCCGCCACCGCATCGCGCCAATCGCGCGGCGCACGACCAGTCAGTTGCTCATATTTTTCCGTGGCAAGAACCGTGTAAACCGGCCGACGCGCGACGAAATTCTTCATGTCAGCGAGCGAAAGCGCGCCAACGGTTTTGGCCCGCATTGGAAGCCCGACCTGATGGCAACAATCGAGAGCCCACTGCGCATACTCCTGCCAACTGCAGGCTCCCCGGTTTGCCAAATGAAGAATTCCGGCGGCCGTCTCGCGCTCGAAAAACGGTCGCAATAGTTCTGCGATGTCATGGGTATAAGTCGGGGTCGAGAACTTGTCGGCGACCGCCGCCACCTTTTCTTCGGTTCGCGCGCGCTTCAAAATCGCATCCACAAAACTTGGGCGGTCGGGACCGAAAACCCAGGAAACCCGAACCACGAGGGCGCGGTCGTTCATCTCCAGCACCTGAAGTTCCCCAACTCGCTTCGATTCTCCGTAAACGCTGATTGCAGTCGCTGAATCGTCTTCCGTGTAAGGGGAGCGTTTTTCTCCGTCGAAAACATAGTCGGTGCTGACATGGATGAATCGCGCGTCCTTGGCGCGGCAGATTTCAGCGAGGAGCCGCGGCGCCTCAGCGTTCAACCGCATCGCTTCCTCCCGACGATCCTCACAGTAATCGACATTCGTCAGGGCAGCAGCGTTGATGAGCACATCAAAATGCTCCCGGGAAATGGTCTCACGCAGGAGGTCCAAGTTCCCCAAATCCAGCTGGGCATGATTGTAGCCCGCCACTTCACAGATCGCGGCGTATTCGCGAACGAGTGCGGCTCCCAGCCGACCGCCTGCTCCAATGACAACAACCTTCAGCTTCGCATCCACAAGATCGAAAAAGAGAGAGTCACGACCATCCACCCGCGGCAGCACCCACACAAGCAGGAGATCACCTTATTGAAGGACGACTCAAACCGCTCCGGCCTAGATATTTCGTTAGTCTTGACACTTGGCCCGGTAATAGCTGACGTTCCACGACTATGAGAGCGATCTGGAAGGGCAGCATCAATTTCGGTCTCGTCTACATCCCGGTCTCCGTCTACCCGGCAACGAAAGAAGAGAAAATCAGTTTCCGGCAATTACGAGCGACCGACCTTAGCCCGATTCGTTACAAGAAGGTGGCTGAGGCCGATCAAAAGGAGGTTCCGGCGGACCAGATCGTCAAGGGCTTCGAATACGAGAAGGGCAAGTGGGTCACTCTCAGTGATGAAGATTTCGAGAAGGTGCAGATCGAATCCACCCACTCGGTTGAGATCACTGATTTTGTTGAGCAAGCGCAGATTAACCCGAAATTTTTCTACAAGCCTTATTTTCTTGAACCGCAAAAAGGCGGCGAGAAAGCGTACGCGCTGCTTCACAAGGCCCTAACCGCTTCCGGAAAGCTCGGCGTGGCGAAGGTCGCAATCCAAAAACGTGAATACCTCGCTGCCGTCAAGCCGGATGGTCTGTTCTTAATTCTCGAGCTCATGCATTTCGCTCATGAAGTCCTCGAGCCAGAATCGCTGCAAAGCGCGTCCGACAAAGCGGTCTCGCCACAGGAATTGAAAATGGCGACCGCATTGATCGATGCGATGACGGCCGAGTGGGATCCGACTAAATACAAAGACCAGTATCAAAATGCGCTGATGGAGTTGATCGAACAGAAAGCGCAAAAGCGGACGCCGGCGGCCGCGCCAGTTGTACCGCGTGCCCAGCCAAATGTCATCGATATGGTCGCGGTTCTTCAGCAGAGCTTGCAGCGAGCAAGTCAGAAAAAGAAGGCTGCACCCAGCCGAACCCCGGCCAAGAGGACAACCGCCAGCCTGGTCAAGCAAAAGCGGAGATCAGTCGCTGCCTAGCTTGGACGGCGGCCGCCGCACGCCTAAGTCGTTCACGTGAGGCGCCATAAGAACGCGGCCACGCAGTAATTGCGTTATCGCTGCTCCCGGTCAGAACTATCGGTAACTCGAGTTTAGGAAACAAAATAGCAGGCTCTGCATGCGAAGCGGGCCCAGCGTGGTAAGTTACAGAGTTCCCGAACGGGCCAGATTTTTTTCCTGATGAAATTCAAAATATTTCTGCTTTTCCCACTTCTTCTCCTGAGCAACCGACTCTGCGGCTATGTGCTTGAGGGAGAATCGTGGACTCGTGATCGCACCGTGGTGATGCAGCTATCGCTCGGCGGGCCCAGAGTGCTGCAGGACGGCTCGGGCTCGTTCAATCAGGTAGCCCTGGATGCTCTCAATATCTGGAACCCCTATATGGAACACTTAGGTCTGGCGGGGATTCTCAATTCACCCGTCGTGCCTATGTCTGACGACGACGAGATGTCTGCGTTTTTCTCAGACAATGTTTTCGGAGACGACTTTGGCAGCGGAGTTCTGGCCGTGACTTTGTATAATTTCCGAGGCACGACCATGGAACAGTCCGACACCGTTTTTAACTCCGCTTGGACTTGGGATTCCTATCGAGGTCCTTTGCAAGGATCTCTGATCGATTTCCGCAGGGTTGCCATCCATGAGTTCGGTCACATGCTGGGACTTGATCATCCCGACGACAAGGGTCAAAACGTCGCCGCGATCATGAATTCCAAGGTCAGCAACATTGACACCGTTCAACCAGATGACATCGCCGGCATAAAAGCGATTTACGACAGTGGCCCTGCTTACCAGTCATCGATCGAAGCTCCGGTCCTACAGAATATTTCCACCCGCGGTTTCATAGGCACCGGGGACAACGTCCTCATCGGCGGGTTTATCGTGCAAGGCACAACCTCGGCCACCGTGATCCTGCGCGCGATTGGTCTGTCACTCGGTGCACAGAGCGTTCTCAATCCACTCGAGGATCCAACGATTACCGTTTTCGATGCGAATCAGCACCAAATCGCAACCAATGATGATTGGTTCGTCAGCCCGGATGCCGAAACCATTGCGAGCTATCACCTTGATCCTCCCAACAGTCGCGAGTCCGCGCTGTATCTCACTTTACAACCAGGTAACTACACCGCGGTCGTGCAAAGCTTTACCGACGCGCAATATCCTCCGACCGTCGGCGTCGGATTATTCGAGCTTTACGACCTTCACACGACAAGCGGAAGCGCGGTTAACATTTCCACCCGCGGTCAGGTGTTCGGCGGAGACAACGTTCTCATAGGTGGCTTCATTGTCGGCGCGCCCGACAACAAGACTATCGTAGCTCGTGCCATCGGACCATCGTTAGGCGGGGCCGGGGTGGTTAACCCCCTGTCCGATCCGACACTGGAATTGCGCGACGGGAATGGCCTCCTCATGCAATCGAACGATGATTGGGGACAAGGGCCAGACGTTGCGACAATCACCGCCGAGGGCTTGGCGCCAACTGACCCGAAAGAATCCGCCCTCCTCGCCACGCTAACACCAGGGAATTACACTGTCATAGTCAGCGGTGTAGGTTCGGCCACTGGCGTGGCGTTGGTCGAAGTCTACGATCTGAGCGCTTCGCCCTAGCCGAGCTCACGACCGCGGGCGGCCGCAGCTTCTACCGCGCGGCAGAGACCATTAGCTGTTCCCTCTTTTTCCATCACCGCAAGTCCGGCGGCCGTCGTGCCTCCCGGAGTGATGACCATGCGACGCAGTTCCTCCGGCGAGAGTCCACTTTCCAAGGCCAGCTGCGCCGCGCCTCGCACCGTCTGTGTCGCCAAGCCTAACGACGCCTCCGCCGCCAACCCACAGTTTGTCCCTCCTTGCGCCAGCGCTTCAATGACAGTGTAAACAAACGCCGGTCCACTCCCCGCGAGCGCTGTCACGGCGTCGATTTGATCCTCCCTCACTTCCGTCGCAAAACCGATCGCGGAAAAAATCTCGCGCGCCCGCGCCATATCATCTGCCAAAGTGCGGGCGCCCGGCGCAAGAGCCGTCGCCGCCTGGCAAACCGCCGCCGGCGTGTTGGTCATCGCGCGCATGAACCGCGCTTTCGCCTTTTCCTCCATGCTCGCTACCCGAACCCCCGCCGCCAGTGAGATGACCAGCTTGTTTTCAATCGCGTTTGCAATCCCAGCGATCACGTCCAGCACTACGCCCGGTTTCACTCCGATCAGAATCACCTCGGCTTTTTTGGCGATCTCATCATTTCCGGTCGCGACCGCGACCTCCAACTCGTCGCGCAGCGCGGTCCGCGTCGCTTCGAACGGCTCGTGCACCAGAATTTCGCCGGGGGTGCAAAATTTCGCGCGCACCAGACCGCGCATGACCGAGCCAGCCAGTTTGCCGCCACCGATAAAACCGAGCCGATACCGTTGTTCGCTAGTTTGTAAACTCATGGGATGAGCCGATATTAAACGATGGTAAGTGCCGGTGTAAATTTCGGTCTCGATCTCGCCAAAGACATCACGGCTTTGAAGCGCGAGCGGAACGCCGTCATCCTCGCGCACAATTACCAGGTTCCAGAGATTCAGGACGTCGCGGACTTTGTCGGCGACTCGTTAGGACTGAGCTTCCAGGCGGCGAAAACCGATGCCGAAGTGATCCTCTTCTGCGGCGTGCATTTCATGGCTGAGACCGCCAAAATCCTCAATCCAACCAAGAAAGTGGTTTTGCCCGATCTCGACGCCGGCTGCTCCCTTTCCGAGTCGTGCCCGCCGGAGAAGCTGGCGCAATTCCTCGCCCAGCACGCCGACAAGAACTACTACGTCATTGCCTACATCAATTGCAGCGCCGGCGTGAAAGCGCTCTCCGATGTCATTTGTACAAGCGGCAACGCCGAGAAAATCGTTCGCGCCGCGCCGGCCGATCGCAACGTCCTCTTTGTTCCCGACCAGAACCTCGGTGCGTGGGTGATCGAGCGCACTGGGCGTCCGATGGATCTCTGGCAGGGCAACTGTTATGTCCATGTTGAATTCACCGCGCGCAGCATCGCTGCCATCCACGCCGAGCATCCTGGCGTGCCCGTCGTGGCGCATCCGGAGTGTCCGTACGCGGTCCGGTTGCTCGCGGATGAAGTTTGCTCGACCGAAAAAATGGTCACCTACTGCAAAGAATCGCCGGCGAAGGAAATCATCGTGGTAACCGAAGCCGGCATGCTTCACCGCCTTAAGAAAGAAATTCCCGGCAAGCTCTTCATTCCGGGTCCAACTGATCGCTGCGCTTGCGCGGAATGTCGCTTCATGAAGATGAACACCCTGCAGAAGGCTTACGACGCGCTCCGCAATCTCACGCCTGAAATCATCCTGCCCGAACCACTGCGCAAACGCGCCGAAGCCCCCATTTTGCGCATGCTTCAGCTAAGCCGGTAAAGAGCCTTCGCTAGTTCGGCGCCGCGTGCATCTCCTCATTCCTGGCTGACTGAATGATATATCTTTTCACTTTCAATTCCCCGGATCGTAGAGCTCGGCGCTGGCAAGGTAACTAGGATAACCGCCGGCAACGAGGACCTTTCCGGTGCCGAGTAACGTAGCGGTGTATTCCCACCGGCCTGTGATGAGGTCTCCAGTGGGGACGAATGTTCCAGTCGCTGGATCGTAAAGCTCGGCTGTGGTGGGCGCCCCGGCGTCTTCGTTTGCTGGAAAACCGCCGGCAACAAGTACCGTTCCATTAGGTAGCAATGTCGCCGTGTGCCACCGCCGTTCCGTCTCCATCCTGCCCGTGCTCGTCCATGTGCCGCTCACCGGATCGTACAGTTCCGCACTCGCGAGCAGGCCATAGGCCCTATTCAAACCGCCTGTGACGAGCACCTTCCCATTGGGTAAAAGCGTCGCGGTGTGATCTTCGCGACGTTCGACCAAGCTGCCGGTGTAGGCCCACTTTCCAGAGACGGGATCATAGAGTTCCGCGGTTGTGACCTGGTTGTTAACGAAATTGTAGCCGCCCGCCACGAGCACTTTTCCACTTGGCAATAAGGTCGCGGTGCAGAAGCTACGCGGCTGCTTCATGCTCCCTGTAACTGTCCAGGTGCCAGTAGTTGAATCGTAGAGCCCCGCCCTTCCCGTCTGATCATTCACACCGTAGCCCCCGGCGATGAGCACCTTACCGTTAGGCAATAGCGTCGCCGTGTGTCCCGCGTGTGCGGAGTTGAGGTTGCCAGTGCGCGACCATGTTCCGCTCGGCGGGTCGAACAACTCCGCGGCCCGTTGGTTGACCCCGCCGTTGCCGCCGGCCACGAGGACTTTCCCGTTCGGTAACAGGGTCGCGGTATGTCCGGTGATTCCCCCCGCGAAACTGGCAATCCTCCTCCACGTTCCCCTCACCGGATTATAACGTTCGCAGCTCGGCTCATTGCTCCCGGAAATGCCGCCGATGACGAGGACGTCGCCATTCTGCATGAGCGTCGCAGTCTGGTCGGCGCGTCCATTGAGCATGCTGCCGGTCTCCTCCCATTGGAAAGGATCCGCGGCAGAGCGCTGCGCCACGGCTAACTCCGCTAAGATCAGGAAAGGCAGTAATGTAGGTAAACGGCAGACGATGGAGCGATGGGTAGTTGGTGTTTTCATAGGGGGTTCAATTCGTAAGTGAGGTTGGCCAGGGTCACTGATGTTATTTAATCATGGGACTGGTGCGACGACTAGATACTTCGCGTCGCTCGGAATGCCGTTGGTGAAAACAGTCGCCAGCGCGGGACCGGGAACAAAGCCTGTCGGTGGCAGAGAGCTATAACTCGTGTCCGACCAACCGCGGCGTGGATCAGTAAAGAGGAAGATAACCTGATCGTTACCAAGGGCGCGCAATTGCACCACCGGATCATTACTCGATGAATCCTGGGTGGTGCCATCGGAAGCTTGCGATATGCTTTGGAACAACGAGCCTGCCAGTCGCAGACGGTCGTTAGCTGTGAATTCTGCGATATTGATGTGTGGCTGTGAGTCACCGGTGAAACCCAACCCGGGGTCGAAGAGTTGCGAATCGGCGAAAGAGCTGGTGATACTCTGGCCCCCTCCAGCGACGAGCACCTTGCCATCCGAAAGTAAAGTTGTTGTCTCGGAGCTTCGACCCACGTTGATATACGCGGTCGTTGTCCACTGCGCAGTCGCCGGATTATACAGCTCGACTCCCCAAAGGAAGTTCGAAACCCCATTGATGCCGCTAACGATACAAACTTGCCCGTTTGCGAGTAACACCGCGGTGGCGACTTCGCGGGTCTCAGCCATACTTGTAGTATAGGCCCAAGTGCCGGTCGTCGGATCGTAAAGTTCTGCACTTCCGTAAATGTATTGTGCCGAGCGGCCACCAGCCACGAGCACCTTGCCACTCGGGAGCAAAGTCATGGTGAAACCAACGCGAGGTTTTATCATCGAAGTCGTATATGTCCAGCTACCGGTGGTCGGATTGTAGATTTCTGCATCGCCTATGGCGCCGCCTCCGTTGGCTGTAATGCCGCCACTGACAAGCACCTCGCCATTAGCCAATAAGACAGCCTTATGGAAACGTCGCCCGGAGTTAAGACCATGGGTAGATGTCCACGTGCCACTTTCAGGATCGTAGATTTCCGAACTCCTCAACCAGACACCATTACTGCTTCCCCGGCTACGAGCACCTTCCCATTGCCCAGCAGAGTCGTGGTATGGCCATTGCGTGGAATACCCAGACTGCCGGTAGCGCTCCATGTTTGAGTAGCGGGGTCGTAAAGCTCTGCACTCCCAAGGACGCCATCAGAATTGTACCCACCCACGATAAGGACCTTTCCACTTGGCAACAAAGTGGCGGTGTGATAGTAGCGCCCGGTCGGCAGACCCCCCGAGAGACTCCAGTTTCCTGTAGTCGGATCGTAAGGCTCCGCGCTAGCCAGATACTGACCGTTCTCATTATAGTTATACCCACCGGCGGCAAGAACCTTCCCGTCGGGTAGCAGCGTTGCCGTATAACCCAAGCGACCCGTGTTAAGGCTGCCACTGTTGGTCCAATTCCCGTTAGCCGAATCGTAGAGCTCCGCGCTCACAAGCGGACCGCCCAGAAGGCCGTTGTAGCCGGCGGCGATAAGCACTTTGCCGGTCGGCACCAACGTCGCCGTGTGGTCGATGCGGCCAATATTGAGGCTCCCTGTCTCCAACCAGGTGCCGCTGGCCAGATCGTAAAGTTCGGCGCTCGCGAGGTAATTGCTCCCACCCCCAGTCACGAGTAGCTTACCATTGGGCAGTAACGTTGCCGTATGGTTGCTGCGGGCGGTCACGAGGCTTCCGGTAAATGTCCAGGAGCCGCTTGCTGGATCGTAAAGTTCTGAGCTCGCCAGGAGCGGGCCACAGTAGCAGGTGCCACGCGAGACGCGTGGCGAGGAGCGAAAGACTGAAGCCGAAAACCAAATCGCTGAAAGCTTCGAGGCGCGAGGTAATCGGGTCTCACCCCGCTCCGATGATCCATGGGACACGGCTGGAAACGGTGACCCGATCGATGCCTTGACCACAAGTAAAAACGTGACCGATTCCGTTTGGTCTCGCTTGCCTTCGAGCGCGCGGGACACCTCGGAATTTCAATTTGTTTTTGCGCGGGGTGCTCCCTAGCTTCTGCGCCAATGCGTCGTCCGTCGCCGTGGCCCATTCTTGTTGTGTTCCTGCTCGGCGCGCTCCTTTTGCGCGAACCTCGCGTGCTAAAACTGGAGGATCTTTTTCTAGGCTGGTTCCTGGAGCAATCCGAGGCGGTTTTGCCCCCGGCGCAAGTAACGCTCGTAGAAATCGGACGCCAGGACTTCCGCAAGATGACTCCCGAAGAAAAGCTCAAACCGCTGCCCGCCGGCGAGGCCGCGCGCCGCTCCCTTACGCCGCTCGAATATGCGCTTTTTCTTCAGGCGGTTCTGGAATTTCAACCGACTGTGGTCGGCATCGAGCCGATTGTGATCTGGCGCGATCGCGACAAGGCCCAGGAACAAGTCTTCATCGATCAGGCGATGCACGTTCCCAAGCTTTTGGTCGGAATTCAGTTGGGCGAAAAGGGCAAGCGCGATCTCTCGGTCGAGGATATTCCTTCATTCTCGAACGTTACGGGAAGCCGCGGATTTCTGGCGCAGTTCACTGGGATTTATCGGCAACCGGACGAAGATATCCGCCTCATTTCGACTCCGGGATTCACCAACACTCCCGACGAACGGACCGACGAAGTCCGAGTACCGATGCTCTTCGATTATCGCGGCGAGATCGTGCCCTCATTTCCGCTGCAAGCGATCATGCTCTGGCTGCGCCTGGTTCCGTCGGACGTCAAAATTGAGCTCGGCTCGAAGATCATTTTGCCTAACGGATGGATCATTCCGATTCACCGTGACGGGACGATCACAATCAACCCGGTGGCGCGCCAAAGCGTGCGCCGTCTTACCCTCAACGAGCTGCTCCTGGCCGCGCAGGAACATGAAAGCCATCGACCGCCGACGGTTAATCTGGACAACCTGAAGGATCACATCGTCCTCCTGCGCATTGCAGACGATCCACTGCAGCCGCCCAATCTTTTCTCGACCGCGATCGCTACGATTCAAAACAATGTCTACATTCGACCGGCTCACCGGGTCACGCCCTGGCTGATCATTTCCGCAGCCGCAATCCTGAGCAGTTTTCTTTGGATGTTTTCGCGATCGAGCGTGCTTCTTCTCGCGCTCATCTTCAGCGCGGGTTATGCGCTTTTGTCTCTCGGAATGCTTTCTCGATTTCATCTTTGGTTGCCGACTTTCCTCCCGATCGTGCTGATCTGGTTCCTCGCGGTGGTCAGGCTGGTGACACCGGGATCGGCGGTGAAACGAGATGTTGCGGCGAGCGGATGAAGGCCCGGCCTCGGTTCTGACTCTTTCTCTTGCTCCTGCTCTTCTGCCACGGTTAATCGAGCAGGAGAAGAGTAGAAATCTAAAAAAGAAACTGCTCGGGGAGGGACTTGAACCCTCACGCCTTACGGCATACGCCCCTCAAACGTACGTGTCTGCCATTTCACCACCCGAGCGAGCGCAGAAAATTCAATGAGGAACGCAGGAAAGCAAGAAGAGAGAACTACTTCTCGTCGTCCGTGATCGCCCTCCTCCTCGTCCTCGATTCACTTTCTCCCGATACTCCGAAGAAGTTTCGAGCGAGGCGCGAAAACTGCATTTAGGGTGCCGTGATGACCGTCGGAGACAAGATGGAAGGCGAGGAGGAAGATCAGGAGCACGAGAAGGAGGGTTGGATCAAGGTCGATCTCCACATTCACACTCTGGACGATCCGAAGGATCATCTCGACTACACGTCGCACGAGTTGCTCGAGCGGGCGCGCGACCTCGGCTTTGGCGCCCTCGCCATCACTTTGCACGACAAGGTTTTCGATCGGCCGGAGGTATTCGCCGATGCTGCCAAAATGGGAATTCTCCTTCTTCCGGCCGCGGAGATGCGTTTGGAAGGCGCCGACGTCGTCCTGCTCAATGTGCAACCGGACGAAGTGCAAAACCTGCGCACATTTGCCGATCTGCGCCGCCTGCGGGCAGAGCGCGGTGACTCACTTTTTTGTTTCGCCCCCCACCCGTTCTTTTACCTGGGCGCTTCCATCGGTCGCCGTTTAACGGCGGAGATCGACTGCTTCGACGCGATCGAACTCTGCCATTTCCACAAGGGCTGCTTCGACTTGAACCGGCGAGCCCGCAAAGTGGCTGCGGCTCACGCTCTCCCGCTCGTCGCCACGTCGGATGCCCATCGCCTGCAGGCTTTCGGCGCACACTACACCAGCATTCCTCGCCCGTCGGAGCTGACGCCTGAAACATTCCTGCGAGCTCTGCGCGAAGGGCCACGTCGCCTAACGAGTCCTCCATCCAGTTGGCACGATCTCCTGAGCGTTTTCTATTTCGTTTTTATCAAACATCCGGTGCGCAAACGTCTCCGTTTGGGCCGGCCGGAGCATTGCTGTGCAAGTTGAACCCTTGTTTTCCCCGTCTAAGTATGGCAACCGCTATCCGTTGATCTCTCCTTTATGAAAAAACGAATCTCGACTTGTTTGGTTCTCAGCGCGGCGCTGGTGTTCACCGCTTGCCCGACCAATCCCGAAAAACATCCGAAAAAGCCTGGTGTCACAAAACACGAGGAGCCGGGGCCGACTAACGAACAAGGCGAAGATGTCGATTTCAAGGCATTCGTCGGACGTCTCCGCAGAGCGGTCCAGGCACACGATGTGAACGCGCTCGCTTCCATGATGACACCGAATTTCGCTTATGTCCTTGGGGCAACCCCAGCCGAGGATCGGACCGGCGAGGGCGTTTTCCAGTATTGGGACGAAAACGGCCTCTGGATCGAACTTTCCGGTATTCTTTCGGAAGGTTTTGTCGTGAAGGAGAATTACATGGTCGCGCCGCCACAGTTTGCCGATCCAGCTTCCGATTACACAGGTTATCGCGCTGGCATTCAACGCGTGCGGGGCAGCTGGAAATTCGCCTACTTCGTCAATGGGTGAACGAAGAGTGACCTGTGACCAGTGACACGTGACCAGATCGGACGACGCAAAAACTTCAGAGTTAACTGGTCACCGGTCACCGGTCACCGGTCACTTCCATGGCCTCCCCCATCGCCCGCCGTTCGTGTTCGTTAGGCAACTGCTCCGCTGCGAACCCGGCCAGGCCGCTGAATGCTCGACGGTGTTCCCTAACGATGACCCGATCTTCGCGGGGCACTTTCCGGGTAATCCGCTCGTCCCGGGAGTGATCCTGACCGAGGCGCTCGCGCAGACTGCCGGGATCGCTGCAGCTTCTGGCTTTGCGGAGAATGCGCGACCGCTCTTCTTGCTCGCGGCCATCCGCGGAATGAAGTTTCTCAGCGCCGTGCGACCAGAATCCGAAATCCTTTTGCGCGCCGAAAAGCTGGCCCAAAATGAAGATCTCTGGCAATTTAGGGTCATCGCCAGCGTCAGCGGAAAAACGGTTGCGGAAGGGCAACTCGTTCTGAGCCGCGCTGCGGGAAGTTCCTCGACCACATTGGAATAGCGCCAGCTTGATTCACTCTTAGCTTCGTTATTCGCGATGCATGCACCCGAATTCGCTCTCATCGTTCCCGCTTGTGACGAAGCAGAGTGCATCGGCGCGGTGCTCGACGAATTTCTCCGCACGATTGAGCCCGAGAAGTATGTCATTGCGGTCGGGGTAAATGGTTCCTCCGACGCGACGGCCGAGATTGCCCGCCAACGTCCGGTGCTCGTGGCAGAGACCCACGAACGCGGATACGGATATGGCTGCCAAGCGGCAATCGACCTGACGAAGAACCTGTTCCCATCAATTCGCGCCTACATTTTTTGCGCGGGTGATGGCGCAACCGATCCGCGAAATCTTCGAACTCTCATCGCCGCTCATGACCAGGGTTACGATCTGGTGCTCGGCACTCGCACAATCCGGTTTCGCAATTGGCGATCGATGACGCTGCACCACGTCATCGCCAACTTCTCGCTCGGACTCTGGGCTGGCTTGTTAGGCGGACGATTTTTTAGCGATCTTGGCCCGATGCGCTTGATCAGCCGACCTCTCTTTGAAAAGATCGCGCCCCAAGAAATGACCTTCGGTTGGACAATTGAAACTCAGATCGCGGCGGCCAAACTCGATGCGACAATTTGCGAGGTACGCGTGGGGGAACGACGACGCATCAGCGGCCGGCAAAAAGTGTCCGGTGTGAGCTGGCAACGCACTTTCCTGATTGGCTGCCGCATTGCCGCGGCTGGGTTCCGCACCTGGAAAGCTTTCCAGTCCGCCCCGGCAGGACGTCGAACGCTTCTGGCCCCTTCCAGTCCCAACCCACAGCACGAAGCGTGAAGTGGGTTCGATTGCTTCTGGCTGTTGTCCTCCTGGGCGGCTGTACCGCAAACAAGCCACCGTTGCCCAAGTTCGCCGTCAGTGAAGCACCGCGGCCGGTCCCGCCGGTGGATGCCTGGAGCGCGAAACTGCGGGAAACCGACATCGTCTATTTCGGCCTAACGAAAAAATCGATGGCCGATAGTAAGACCGTCTGGCATATCGTCGAAACTTTGCAGGCCAATGGCGCGCGGGTCGCACTCGGCTGGGCGGAACTCCCATTCAGCCAGCAACCCTTGCTCGATCAGTGGCGGCGCCAGGAAATCTCCGGTCAGGAATTGGTTGATCAGCTCGGGCCGCCCGCGCAGCGCGACTGGTTCCAGCGCGGCCTCCGTCCCGATCTCATCCAGCGCGCTCTCGGTTCCCCGCCGGATCTGCTCAGAAAAATTCGGGCCGGCGAAAAGCTCACGGCGGAAGAACGGGCCCTTTTGCCTAACGATTACCGCGCCCATCCGGACGATTTCGATAATTTTTCCGATCGCGTTGCCTCTTCAGCCCGGCTGCGTCGTTATGACATCGCTCATCTTTACAACGCTCATCGCGCCGCCGAACAGATGACCGCAGAAAACATCGTTCGATTCACCCGCGAAACTCCCGGCGTGAAGCTGGTCGTTTTCTTGCCGGACGACGTGATGACAAGTCCGCGCGAGGTCGCCGATTATGTCGCGCAGAAGACATCCGCGCGACAGATAATTCTCGATCGTTCGGACAGGCTGCGGTCAACGCCTCCGCAGTTACTGGCTAATCTTTAGTTGTGCTTGGGATTCGCTGATCCCGGGATTGCCAATCTCAGTTCCGGCAACTTATCGACCAGCGTTCGGGGCAGGTCGCTCCACATCGTAAATCGTCCCCCACGGGCCTTCCGCCACAACCGCGGCCGCTCCACGCCACGGCTGCTGACTGGTGCCGTAGGCGTTTTTCTCCTCTCGGCCCCAGAATATGTATTGAGCGCGCAAAGCTCGCGCCCGTTCGCGCCAATCAGGCGCGCCGAGCATAAGCCCTTTGAGTTGTTGCTCGACGGCACCGTAATCGAAGCCTTGCGTCCAGAGATGCCCTCCATAACCAAGAACCATCTTCCGCCCATTAAGAAGAAGCGGGTGATTGAAAGTTGGAAAAGCTGCGAACCGATCTTTGATTGGCAAGGTGCGCACCGCGCTTCCCACCGCCGCGACCTCGGTCCGGTCCTCGATGTCGAACCCGGCGCAACCCGCCATGCCCCCGACCAGACTAACAAACCCGGACGTAAAGAGCAGGAGGCAAACTACCACTTGAACCGGCCAAGGGTAGCGCACGACCAGTTCCCACAAAAACGGGAGACAAATGAAATATGCCCAGATAATGAGTTTGGTATTGTCCCAACCCCAGGGCGCAGTCTTCACGAAGATCGCAAAAAGAAAAACTCCCGCGGCGGGGAGAACAAAGGCGAACGGACCGGACATGAAATTACGGAGAGGCTGCAGAGTTATGATCGTTAGGCCAATAGAGACTGCAAACAGGATCAAAAAAATGAATCTGACTCCCGGCGAAAGTTTCTGCAGCGCTACCGAATTATGCGCGACAAACGCCAGCAAAGCGAGCGTCAGGAGCAGCCCTAACGAGGAAAGGAAAAACGCCAGTCCTGCTTTTCCGGCGTTGTTTTCCAGGATTGTCTTACGAAAACGCCAGCAGATGAAACCGACGAGCGCAAGTAAGGCGGGTAAGGTCAGGCCAAAGTTCCACAACCAAAAACCAATCCTCCCTGGTATTTTGACGAACCAGAATTGCAGTGCGGGAACAGCGAACGCCGGGTCGCTTTCAACCCAACCGGGCGCCCAGGAGAGAATAGATCCCGCTTGAAAATGATCGGTAATCATCCAGACAATCGCGGTCGCGGGGATAAAGGCTGCGGCGAGGAGGGTTCCGACCTGTTTGCGGATCCCCCCGTGCCCCATCACGAACCAGCAGGCCAGCACGATCGAAAGGGCGAGAAAGGTATGGATGTGGAAAAAAGGCATCGTGGCATAGAGCGACCATTCGACCCACCATGGCAGGAGCGCGCGCCGCAGAGCAGTCCCCTCAGGCGTTTCAGCGGGATAGTATTTCCGTCGCCAGTGGATCAGGAGCAGGAGCCCGGCCGGAATCGCGTAGAGCAAACCGCGTTGCGTCACAAACATTGCCAACGGAATGCTCTTCCACGCGATCTTGTCCGCCTGGTAATCCGCGACGTGGAATTTTTTGAAGAACTCGAAACCGGCGAGCCCTCCATTAAAGAGAAAACCGGCCACTCCAAAAACGCCGCCCCAGCGATAACACCCGTAAAAGGTAGCGAGCGAACCGAACAGCCCGGTCCAAACCAGAACCCGAATCAGGTCGAATTTCTGGAGGAGAAAGAGCGAATCAAAAAAATCGACCCCGGCCGGATAACGCAAATCGCTGAAGGCATGAATTGGATTCTCGGGCCAGAGAGAAACGCCATTCGCGAAATACTTAATGTAGGTGATGTGAAGAGCGAGATCGCCGTAATTGTTAGGCGACTGGATCTTCACGTGATTCCCTTCGACCCAAACGAGCCAGCAGAAAGCGCGCACGGCAAACATCGCAAAGACAATGCCGATGGCCCAAGTCCCCAGATGATAGTCCGGACGGGGCACCGAAACTGCCGGGGTCTCGACGATCTTCATCCGGCGCTGCGCGCGTTTCGATTTCGGCAGTTGCGGCGGGGGTGGCGGTGGAATGGTCACCTTACGCGGCGTGAAATGCGCTGTTCCGATCCAGGCAAAAACAGCCGCGGCCAAACCAAGAAACAAAGCGAGGCCAGCCAAAGCCGGGTCGAGACCACGTCCAATAATGCCGAGAAGCAGACCGGCAATCGTTGCGACATTAACGAAAGTCAGGCCAGCGGAGAAGAACTTCATCGAATCGCGGGCTGACGTTCACCGAACCGCGAACCGCGCTCTTCCTCCTGATCCAAATCGCCGGTATTTGGTCGAGACCCCTGCGAGCCAGGTAGAAGTCTGTTTTCCATTCGGGTAGCGCGCGCGTCCCGCGTGCTGGTCGACGCGTCCCGCGGCGACGAACTTCCCGGCGAAGGATACCACTCGTTCTCCGGCGTCCAAACCCAAGGATACTCCTCGTTAGGTCCCACCAATTTTGCGTCCCAGGGGTTACGCAAAATGTAATGAAACTTCTCTTCGAGATCGCGATCGGAGCGAACATAGCGATCAAAGCGCTCCTTCTCCCAAACAGAACCCGTCTTTCCCTCCGACTTGTTGATCGCGTGTGCACTGAAAGACTTGATTGACTGGAGCAATTCCCCTAACGACCAGAAAACAGGATTACCTTCCGGATCGTCGCCCTTCGGACGCGGACGAAGAAGCGCGTGAACATGATCTGATAATACGGCGACGGCGAGGAGGTCGTAGCGGGAATCATGGAAATGTCGGAACGCATTGAGGACAATCGTGCGGACTGGCGGAGATAGGAAACGCCGCTTAACCGTTGAAATCGTGATAGCGTAGATGGCCCATGGAAGCTCGAAGTGGGGAAGACGACGTTTCGAGTAGGTAGCCCCAGCCGCGAAAGGTTGCGAAGGCGGGACGCCTCCGCCAGCACGCGAGACGCGTGCGCTACCCAGAACTCTGCTTGCGCTGCCTTCCATTCCTAAGGAGTCGTCGGAGGTGCGGGCTTCGGAGGTTCTGGCGCGGGGTGCCCGACGAAGTTAGGCTGTTTCCCCGAGAACAACTTACGAAATGTCTTGGCGTTGAAGTAAAGCTTCGAGGTGTCCTGGTAAGGGCGAATCGTCATTGGCTCGGTGAAGTAACTCTGATGGAGCTTCTTCTCCACCTCTGCGATTCGATCCTCCTGCACGACCAGGAAATCGGCGTCGTAATTCGCCGGGTTATTATTGTGCTCGTAGTAGCCGATGTTTGGGAAATCTCCCAGCAGCCAGGGAAACGGATAAGTGCTGGTGCGGATGAAATGACCGGTCATGCTGTAATTCAGTGGGTAAGCCCGAACCATTCGCATGAGAGGATTCATCAACTTATAGATATCGTTGTATGTCTGCACATAGACATAGGGCTCAGTATCGGTGCTACAGTGAAAGTAATTCAGGAAGACAGCCATTCCGAGCGACATGAGGAGAGCCAGACTCACCGCGATCCTTTGTGTCATCCGCATGACGGCTTCGTTAATTTGGGCGGACTTGCCGAGGTAAAAACCGAACCCGCCCCCGAGCAAAGCACCGACCAAGGCGCCGGCGTATAGCCACTGCCCGAACTCACCGGCAACTCCACTGGTGCTCGTAGCCGCGATCGTGATCCTGTAAGCTTCGCGCAGATAAATTGGCAAAGAACACGCAGCGCGCACGGCCGCCGGCTGTACCAAATAACTAGCGGCCGCTCCGACCGCAAAACCGATCACCGCAAAACCGACCGCATAGAAAGCCGGCCGCGGAATCTTTTTTGCTGCCGCCCCGGCCGCGAAGACAAAAAGCAGCGGCCAGACAATGCTGATGATAATCCACGGCGTTTTGTAATGAATAATGCTATAAGCGGCGAAGACCCCCACGCCGTAGATCGCGAGATAGCGGACGACGAAGTTCCGGAAAAACTGACAGGCCAGGCAAAGAAATAGCCCGAAAAGGACGGGCCATTCGTAACGCAAAACCAGCTCCAGCCAGTAAGGCCACGGTTTTTCGTGCCCATTGCCCTTCGATCCGGTCTGATACCACGTCGCGAATGTTAGATATAGGCCCTTGACTCCCGACCAGTTGAGGAATGTTCCCGAATAAAAAAAGACAATCGCAAAGAGACAGCTGCAGATCACAATGGCGAGATCGATGTAATCCCATTGCTGCCGCGCACGCTTCAAATTGGTCATCGGCGTGATTTTGTGCGAAACCCAGAGCACGCCCGCAGCGATCAGCGCACAACCAATGTGGATGATGTAAGTCTCCTTTGTCAGGATCATCCCGGCGGTTCCGATTCCGACGCACCAGAGATAGTTCCGCGTCCCAAAGCTCCAAAGCCCGAGTAACCCGAGCACGAAAATCATTGAGAAAAGCAGCAACCACACTTCGTGGATCGAGTAGCGCCCGTAAAAGACAAAGCCTGGCGAAATGGCCATCGCGAGCGCCGCAATTCGGCTGACCCGTTTTCCGACAAACGGTTCGAATTTCAATGTCGCGTAAATCGACCCGATGCTGGCGAGGACGACCGGCAGCCGCAGCGCCCAGATGTGGCGTCCGAAGAGGGCTTGCGACAGGAACAGGATATAGAAATGCAACGGACCGTGATAATTGGTCGGGTCGTAGCGGTAGAATCCGTTCCTCACCATCTGGTCGACGAACCAGCCGTTGATGCCCTCGTCAAAATGCGGCGGCTTCATGCCCAACAGGAGAAAACGCAGAAACGCCCCCAGCAGGATGATGCCCCAAAAGCTCCAATCGAGGGTGGCGAGCCGCTCCGGGAGGGGGCGGGAGGCCGGAATTTCTCCTCGCGCGGTCTCCTCTCCGCTGCTAGGTAGCGCTCCAATGCGCATATTGGTGACGGGCGGCTGTGGGTTCATCGGGAGTAACTTTATTCGTTACATTCTGCAACATTACAAGCCGGCGTACGTCACAAATGTCGACGCGCTCACTTACGCCGGAAATCTGGCCAATCTCGACGGCGTCCTGGAGGAGCATGGCGAACGCTACGAATTCTTCCAGGCCGATATCGCCAACGTCGACCAGATGGACACGCTTCTGCACGAGAAACAGTTCTACGCCATCGTCAATTTCGCGGCCGAATCGCACGTTGATCGAAGCATCAATTCGCCCCAAAACTTCATCCACACCAATGTCGTCGGCACGAGCGTCCTGCTCGACGCCGCCCGGCGCCACGATGTCCAGCGGTTCGTTCAGATTTCCACCGACGAGGTTTACGGGTCGTTAGGCGAAACCGGAAAATTCACGGAGCACTCACCTCTCGAGCCCAGCTCCCCTTATTCCGCGAGCAAAGCCGGGGCCGACCTCCTCGCCCTCGCATGTCATCGCACTTTCGGACAGGACGTGGTCGTTACCCGCTGCTCGAATAACTACGGCCCTTATCAATTCCCGGAAAAGCTCATTCCCCTCATGATCATCAAGGCGCTCAGCGACCAGCCGCTGCCTGTCTACGGCGACGGAATGAATGTGCGCGACTGGATTCATGTGGAAGACCACTGTGCGGGAGTTGTCGCCGCCCTCTTCGAAGGCAAAGCGGGGGCTGTTTACAACTTTGGGGGCGACGGCGAAATGGTAAATCTCGAAGTCGTTAGGCTGATTCTCGATCGACTCGGCAAGCCCGACAGCCTGATCTCCTTCGTGACCGACCGACTCGGACACGATCGCCGTTACGCGATTGATTCTTCCTTCGCGAAAAAGGAATTGGACTGGCACCCACTGCACACCGCGCGCGAAGGCATTGCCAGTACGATCGACTGGTATCTCGAACACCGCAGTTGGTGGGAGAAGCTGCTCAGTCGCACCGAACGCTTCGAATAGCGATTTTAGGGCGAGTGCGGCCGGTTGCCGCTGGAGCTGGTTTGAGGGGAATGTTTTACCGCCAATGTGCCTAACGATTAAAACTGCCAATGGTCACCAAACGCGAATGTTGTAGGCCGCGTCTCCCGACGCGGCGCTGTGCGGTGATCGCTATCACCAGAACTTGCTCTTGATGAGGGCAACCCCGCCGCGTCGGGAGACGCGGCCTACATCAAATTCTTACGAAGCTTTGCCTTCCGCTCGGCGGTATATCGCCACCATGGCCTGGCTGGTGCGCCTTCCATGAACCGCACGACTGAGACAAAAACATCGATGACGCAAGGATCATGACGTTGCCCAGTACGTTTGCAGAGCGAATCGTACATCGCATATGGATCGCGCCCGACGAGTTGTGCGGGCGAGCGAATTCCCAGCAGCCGTAGATCAGCCGCCGTTGCCGGCCCGACATTCGGCAGCTGCGTGAGTTCAACATAGCTGGTGCGGTCCTTTGCAGCAGCGATCACATCTCACATTGCGGGCTCGCAGCCGTCGCAGCAATCATAAAGTGCGCCGCGGCGATTAAGGCCTAGCCCACGAGGGGGTCGGTAGCAGTCGGCCGGCGCGACACGAAGCCTCATGTCGCGCCGCCGATCTGCATGAATCATCTACCTACCGGGCACCCATCCACTTCTCAGTCGTATCGACCGGGGAGTTAGGTTCCCAAAGTTCTGCTCGCTCAGGATGATAACGGGAACCGATTGGAACCGAGTAATCGTCCTTATCATACTCGCGCGTCCGTTTTAGCATTTTGCGGAAAGCGAGTATTGCCTGGGAAGGCTGATGCTCAGATTCGTAAATGCGGCCGGCAAACGCATCCGTCATTTGGTCGGGATAGCGTGAGTGGACAAACGTCGCAAAGGCGAACGGCTGTTCCCAGAACAGATCGATCATGTCCTCAAGGTTATCGGCCCCCTTCTCACAGGCGATCATATGTTCCTCGAAGGGATTTTCCATGTCTGCCCGCTTGCCTTCGAGATATTCGCGAACGATGGGCGCAGCCAACTCGGCTTCGCGCATCGTGACTGTCACACCAAAGGAAAAGATTGGATCGATAAAACGATGGGCGTCACCGAGACAGATAAAGCCTTTGCCGCAGAACCCGCGCACCTGATAGGAATAGTTAGGCACGACATGCACCTTCTCCGCCAGATCAAGCTTCGGAATGCGACGCTTTAATTCAGGGTTGATGGTGAAAAGGTCTTTGCGAAAGTATTCCTCGGGCGTTTGCTTCTCCTTAAGATAGTCAGCTCGCGGAGTTACGAGACCGATGCTGACGGTGTCCTTGTCGACCGGAATAAACCAGGCCCAATGGAACTTGTTATGATAAAGAATGAGAGTGTTGTCTTTGGCGTTCTCGCCCTCAGTTCCCGAGTCACGGATGGCGCCCTTGACGTGAGAGAAAAAGGCCACCTGCTTGTCATAACTGCCGAGATATTTCGGGCCGGTCACCTTTTGGTTGGCGAGGAACGTTGCTTGTCCTGAGCAATCGAGAGTCACCTTAGCTTCAATCTCCTCAGTGGTGCCGTCTTGCCAGCGGACGAGCACACCGCGCAATCCACCGTCTTCGCCCATTAACGCTTTCACCGCGGTGCCTCGCTTTAAAATCGCGCCGCGCTTGACGGCCTCTTTCTGCATCATTTCGTCGAAGTCACTGCGACGAACTTGCCAGGTGATGTTGTCGTAGAGATTCCAGTTATCATCACGGGAAGATACCTTCACATACCAGCTGTTGGTCGCGTTGGTCCCGTAGACCTTAACCCCATGTTTGATCGGGTACTCGCGTTTCATCATCTCCTCTTCGAGGCCTAGCCGACGAAGCACCTGAGCCGACTCTCCCGTGAGAGATTCACCAATGTGGAAGCGTGGAAATTCCTCCTGCTCGATGATGAGGGGGGTAATCCCTTCACGAAGGAGAAACATGGCTGCGGCCGACCCGCCCGGGCCGCCGCCGATAATCAAGACGTCAGTTTTCATTGGCTGCCATTTTCAACACTGTGGCTAAATAGTCAAATTAATTTGGACTTATTAATTGGATTATTTTCTGCTATTCTCTCGCCGTGAAGAAACAGGCGGCGACAGCTCCCCGGCAAAAGCGGGCACGCTTCGGCAGCCGCCGGACCGAGGTGGTGGACCTCCTGCGACGCGGGATCCACACTGTCGCCGCGATCGCTGTCCGCCTCGGGCTAACCAAGAACGCAGTGCGATCACATCTCCTTGCCCTGGAACGAGATGGGCTGGTCAGCCGCGTCGGTTCGGAGCCGGGAACGAGGCGTCCGCACGAAATCTATCAACTGACCGCCCGAGCCCAGAAATATCTGGCTCAAGCCTCCAGCGCCACCCTGAGCGCGGTGATTACCGCGATGAAAGATATTCTGCCAGCCAAGGCCTTACCTGAATTGCTCGCCGCCAGCGGCGAGGTGCTTGCTTCCAGGTTCGGAACGGACGACCGGCAAAGGCCGCTATCCTCGCGCGTCCAAAGTGCGGCGCGCGTTTTGAATTCCATTGGCGGCGCCGCCCAAATTGAGAAACAAGGAGACGGTTTCTGTATTCTTAGTCAGGGATGCCCATTGGCCGGCGTTACCACCGACCATCCGGAAACTTGTCAAATGATCGAAAAATTTCTCGCCGGCCTCACTCACGCACCTGTGCAGGAAAGCTGTCTGCGTGGACCACACCCGCGCTGCCGATTCACCGTCAGCGCTAACGAGGAGCAGACTATCCGAAGAAAATGAACCACCGATTACACGAATTGCACGGATAGGGCTCAGACATGAAGACCGAGATCTCCCGATACGCCGAGACGCTCAAACGTTCACTAAACTACGAAATCGCCATGGCGAGCCGACACGCGTTACTGCGGCAAAGTCACCTTGAACTCGATCTTCGCCAGTTGCTCCGGCGCCTTGCCGATTAACGAACGGCAGCACGACGACCGATTTTTCCGGTATGCCAGCGACTTGTCCGGTTCTTTCGCGCAGGACGAACTTGTCCGCGAGCAACAAGACGACGGCTGCGGCAAGCATGACAATGATCCAGCGGTCAACGTTCCGGCGCGACGCGCGCGAACTCGGCGACAGCGGTTTCGGCGAGTCGGTGTCGCGCTGCCGCCCCTCCGCGGTCCATTCATAGAACCAGGCAAACCGCCAACCAAAAGGGAAAGCCGATCGCCGCGGTCACGACGATCCAACGCACCATCCATTCCAAAATGTGGAAAAAGGGAAGGACCTGTGTGGCACTTGGGCAAGCAGCCATTCGCTGGCGGCATAGAATGCTCTCGCGCGCAGAACATTGCGCCGCTTCACCTCGGCGAAAAAGCTAGGGGAATTCATCGCGCGACTTTGTAATGGTGTGCCCAAATGGAGTCGAGCCAATTGCTTATTCCACCACGAAGCTCACGAAGGACACGAAAAATCTTTTATCTGGCCACTTGCCTGCCCGGCGTAGTCCCGCAGTCGCGGGACGAAGGCGGGTCGCATGTCACTTTTCGGCAGAGTGACCTTGAACTGGATCTTAGCGAGTTGCTCGGGCGCTCGGCCGAGCTTGCGCCGGCATTACCCCGATTTTTTGCGCGAAGGCGATGAAGCGCGGGTCGTTTTTGTAGGCACGCAGGAAAGGGTTGTAGAGAAGTTCAGTTACACCACCGTCGCGAGCGGTCCAGGCATGCTCCAGCCACTCGAACATCTTTTCCGGGTCCTTGCGCAAGGCATAAACAGTAGCGATCTGGCTGCCGCCATCCTCAGCGTCTTCGTCGATCAATTTTTTGAGGGCGGCGTCCGCCTCTGAACGATCGCCGTTGGCAAAATATGCCAGCGCCAATGCATAGGTGCGCCAGAATGGATCGGATTCCTGTTTCGCGAGATTGATAGCAGGGCCGGGCTTCCTACGCAGAATTTGAATCACCGCCAGGTACATATAGTTCTGCGCGGACTCCGGCTGCACCTTGATGGCCTTCCGCAGAGCCGCTTCAGCCTCGTCGTAACGGCCGAGCGCGGTTAGATAGAGCGCGAGGTTCGTGTGGGGTCCGCCGCGTAGCGGCTCGAGCGCAATCGCCCGCCGCACAAGTGTGACCGCTTCGTCGAGCCGGCCAAGCGCGCCAAGAAGGAGGGCTAGATTCGCCGTCACAGCGGCATGCTGGGGTGCGAGATCGAGGGCGCGACGGTACTCCCCTTCTGCGGCGCCGAAGTTAAAATCCACGAGTCGCAGGATCGCGCCTTGTGCCGAATGCGCATCGGCGAGATTTGGATCCAGGTCGACCGCCCTCTGGGCCATGGCGCGGGCCTTTGCGATTGCGTCCTGGCCCTCTTTGCTCGCGACACTCCCATAGCTGCCGGCCAGACTCACTTCCGCGATCGACAACCTCGCGTAGGCGAGCGCGTATCGCGGATCAAGCCGGATCGCCTCCTCGTAGTAACCGATCGCTTTGCGCACATCCTCGGCGCTGCGTCGAATGAAATAAAAATTGCCCTGCAAAAGGGCGTTGTAGGCCTCGACCTTCTGGTTCGATGGCGTGGCCGCGGTGGTCAACTGCGTGGCCTGCCCGTTGCGCTCCAGCAGCGCGACCTTCAACTCCTTGGCCACGGCGCCGGCAATCTCCGATTGTACCGCGAAGATGTCCTTCAGCTCGCGATCGTAGGTTTCTGACCAGACATTGGCGCCGTCGCCGGATTTGATCAACCCAACCGCGATGCGAACGCGATCTGCTGACTTACGCACGCTCCCTTCGAGCAGATAATAAACGCCTAGCTTTTTGCCGATCGTTTTGCTGTCATCGGTCTTCCCTTTGAATTGAAAGGACGAGGTGCGCCCAATGACCTTGAGCTCCTGCAAACGCGAGAGCGTTGAGATGAATTCTTCCGACATGCCGTCGGAGAAGTACTCGTTAGCGGGGTCGCCCGTGGAATTGACCATCGGCAGGACCGCAATCGATTTCTTGGGGATCGGGGCGTTTTCGGTCTGGTTGACACCATGCCGCAGCACGAAGCGATCGGTTAGCAATAGCACTACCGCGACGGCCAAAACACCGATGATTGCCAAGTCGAGCTTGCGTCCGGTATGGCGAGAGATGGACTCAGTCGGGTCGATCTCGCTATCAAGCTTCAGGCCCTGTGGCGTGAACTCATAGAACCAGGCAAAAGCAATCCAGAAAGGAAAACCAATCCCGGCCGCGACCAAGAACCACCGCGTGGTCCAATCGGGTGCGCCCACGGATGGACTTAGTTGAGCGATGCCTTGCGCGAGCGCCCATACTGCGCCGAGATAGAGAATCGCCGCGCGAATAACGTTGCGCCGTTTAAGCTCGGCAAACAAATTGCGCTGGTTCATTACTCGTTAGGGTCTCACATCTTTGGCAGCGGCGACTTTCGTCGACAAGAAAGAATCAAGGATAGCACGAATGAGACTCAGACAGGAAGGTCAGATGATTTTCCCATCCGTGTAGTCCGTGGTTATTCCTCTTTCGGAGCGAGAGAAGTCACGATTTTTTCGAAGCGAGGGTCCCCGCGGAGCGGGTCCCAGACCGGGAATAGTTTCAGGGCACCGTAGCTCAGCATCATGGATGCGTCGGGAGTACGTAATCCCCTTTCCAGTTGTTGTAAGGCAAGGTCCTTCTCGCCCGTCCACGCCGCCGTAATGGCGAAATACTGGAGGACGCGACTGCCGTTGTTGACGTCTTTTTCCAGCGGCGTGAGCGCGATCGCACGCCGACCCTCTGCTAGCGCCAGATCTTTCCGGCCAAGAGCAGCGTCGATTAGGCCGAGGACGCAAAGCGGCGGTCCGTAGTTTGCTTGCGCTTGCACCATCTTCTCCTGCTGAACGCGAGCGGCTTCAAACGCGGTGCGCGCTCTCGCCTCATCTCCGGTCGTTCGCGCCAGCAGCCCTTCACAAAAACTGCGGCTCAGATTCATCATCCCCTCGCCCCAGCAGTCATTGTCGGTTATTGCGACAAGTGATTGCTCCGCCCAGGCCGAATCACGTTCGGCCAGGGCGCTCCAGAACAATTTATCGGCGGGGATCATTGGGTCGGCCGTTCGCGTGATCCCTTTCCAATAGAGTTGATAATCCGCCCGCTCGATGTGAGTGTCGACGTCATCGGGCACGATCGCTAGCGCGCGGTCCAAGGCAGCAATCGCCTCGCCATAGCGTCCCAGGAATTGGTAACTGCCGGCGATCTGTTGCAGGGTGAAAAAGTTGCGCGGATCCAGATCGAGCGCGCGCTGCAGATTCCGCAGACCTTCCTCCGAATGGCCGCGCCTCCGCAAAATGTAACCCCTTAATTCGAAGAGGCGCGGATCGTTAGGTAACTCTCGCCCTGCGATCTCCAATTCGTCGAGGGCGCCGGCATAGTCGCGCTTTCCGTAGTAGAGATATTGGGCACGGGCCAAATGCGTTTCAGGAGCATCCGGTCGCAGGCGTGTCGCGGCTTGGACCGCAGCTTCTGCCAGCGCCACCCGGGCCGGGGTGTGATCAGAGCCCAATACAGCATAAAGTTGTTCGTGGGTATAGGCGAGCTGGCAGTAAGCTTCGAAAAATGAGGAATCAAGTTTGACCGCTTCCTCGAGAAGCTCAATTGCCTTCCGCAGATCCGTATCGCTCGAGTCGCTAAAAGTTCCCGTGAGAACAAGTGATTTCGCCCTGCTGTAAAGGTCGAAAGCCGCCAGATTCGTCGTGGGCGGCTGCGCGATGGCCTTTTTCTCGTTAGGCGAGAGCTTCGCCCGTAACTGGTCGGCAATCGCCTGGGCAATCTCGCTTTGGATCGCGAAGACATCGGCCAGGTCGCGATCGTAGGTCTGCGCCCACAGGTGCGCGTCGGTGCGCGCATCGATTAACTGCGCGTTCACCCGAATCTTGTTGGCCGCGCGTTGCACGCTGCCTTCGAGGACGCGCGCCACGCCCAGTTGTTGCCCTATCTCGCGCAGGTTGCGAGCGAGTCCGCTCTTGTACTGCGCGACCGAGGTGCGACTGATCACCTTAAGGTCTGCAATCCTGGCCAGGTCGGTCAGAATCTCATCTTGCACACCGTCCGCGAAATAGGCGTTCGCTTTTTCTTCGCTCAGATTTTCAAAAGGAAGAACTGCGATCGACTTTTCTGAGATTGGCAGGTGTGTGGTCTCGTCGACGCCGTGACGCGAGAAGAAGCGGTCAGTTAGGAGCAGGACCACTGCGAGCGAAAGCACGCCAATGATCGCAAGGTCGAGTTTGCGCCCGGTGCGACGCGTGATCGACTCGGCCCGATCGATCTCGCTTTCGCGCTTCAAACCTTCCGGCGTAAGCTCATAAAACCAGGCAAAGATGATCCAAAGCGGAAACCCGATCCCTGCCGCAGCCAGGAACCACCGCGTCGCCCATTCCGGCGCACCTAGCGACGGTCCCAATTGAGAGATACCTTGCGCAAGCGCCCAGACACCGCCGGGATAGAGAATCGCAGCGCGGATAACATTGCGACGTCTCAGCTCGGCGACGAACCTAGTGGTGTTCATCTGTGCTGTTGCACAGCATTTCCCTTTGCCTCGACGGAGGCAACAATTTTCTCGAAGCGCGGATCACCGCGGAGGGGATCCCAGAATGGCTGGAGCTTTAAGTCACCATATGTAATTCCGGCCGTATTCTGGGGCGAAATTGCCAATTGATCGAGCGCGAGGTTTCTATCGCCTAACCAGGAGTAGATAAGCACCGTCCCGGCTACCTGCACGACCAGCCAGGCGCCGACAAGATAAAGCCCGGCCATCCGAACGACGTTGCGGCGTTTTAATTCGGCGATACTCATGCGTTGGCCTACTTTTTCGAAATCTCGAACCACCGATTACGCAGATAGCGCGAATAAGATTCAGACATGAAGATCAGGTCCGGCCTTAACTCATTGAGCAGATTCATTTGCCCCAGATCCTTTCGCCGCATAATTCCTCCATCATCTCTTCATCCGTGTCATCCGTGGTTTAATTGTCTTTCGGCGCGAGAGAAGTCACGATTTCTTCAAAGCGCGGATCGCCGCGGAGCGGGTCCCAGAAGGGCAATAGCTTTAGCGCGCCGTAACTTACCACAAGTGAGATGATGGGAGCGCGCAGTGCAGTTTCGAGTTGGTCTAAGGCGGGATCCCTTTTGTCCGCCCAAGCAGCGGTTATAGCAAAATACTGGACAACCAGGCTGCCGTTGAAAGTGTCTTTTTCCTGCGGCATGAGGGCGATCGCCCGGCGGCCTTCTTCCATGGCCAGCTCTTTGTGCCCCAGCGCTGCGTCGATCATGGCCAGCACGCAAAGCGATGGCCCATAGTCAGGCTGGGTCTGCACGATTTTCTCCTGTTCCACCCGAGCCGCTTCAAAGGCAGAGCGCGCGTGTGTCTCGTCCCTATTCATCCGCGCTACCAGTCCTGCTCCAAAGCTACGACTCAGCGTAATCGCGTCTTCTCCCAGGGAGGGGTTGTCGCCCAGCGTTACGAGGGCTCGTTCGGCCGCAGCCGCATCGCGTTCGGCCAGCGCGCAAAGAAACCAGGTATCCGCTACGTTGGCGATAGGACTCGGTTTCTGGGCAAGGATCGCATCGATCGTTTGATGCAAAGGTTGAGTATCGGCTTTCCACAAAAGATAGTATAGCCCACGATTGGCGCGGGTTTCGATGTTGTCAGGGACAATAGCGAGCGCGCGATCCAGCGCGGCAATCGCATCTGCGAACCTGCCCAGGTAACAGTAACTGAAGGCAATCTGTTGCAGGATAAAAAAGTTCCGCGGATCCAGCTCCACGGCGCGATGTAAGTTACCCAGTCCTTCCTCCTGTTGACCGCGGCGGCGCAAAATGTAGCCGGTCAGCTCAAAGAGACGAGGGTCATTCGGCAAAGTGCGGTGGGCGCTTTCTAATTCGGTGAGGGCGGCGTCATAGTCGCGCCGCCCGAAATAAAGGAGTTGGGCGCGCGCGAAATGCGTTTCGCCCGCATCCGGCCGGAGTCGGCTCGCGGCCTCGACAGCAGCTTCGGCCAGTGCCAGGCGGGCTGGAGTATGATCAACGCCGAGGACAGCGTAGAGCTGTTCATGGGCAAGCGCGAGCTGGCAGTAAGCATCGAAGAATGAGGGATCGCGTTTCAACGCTTCTTCCAAAAGCTCGATCGCCTTGCGCACGTCTGCCTCGCTCGTCACGCTGAAACCTCCAAGGAGAAGCGACCTCGCCCGGCTGTAAAGATCGAATGCCATTAGGTCTGTCGTTGGCGGCTGCTCGATTGCCTTTTGCTCGCCAGGGGAAAGCTTTGCTTGCAGCTGATCAGCAATGGCTTTCGCAATCTCGCTTTGGATGGCGAAAACATCGGCCAGCTCACGATCGTAAGTCTGTGCCCAAAGATGTGTATCGTTGCGCGCGTCGATCAATTGTGCGTTCACCCGAATCTTATTGGCGGCACGTTGCACGCTGCCTTCGACCACATGGGCCACACCCAATTGCTGCCCGATCTCGCGCAGATTGCGTGCGAGGCCGCTCTTGTACTGCATCACTGATGTGCGGCTGATGACTTTCAGGTCCGCAATCTTGGCCAGGTCGGTGAGGATCTCATCCTGCACTCCATCGGCGAAAAAGGCGTTATCGGGATCGCGGCTCAAACTCTCGAACGGCAGGACCGCAATCGATTTGTCCTTCGTAACGACCTTTTCCTCGTTAGGCTGGGCGCGCAGAGCCAGCGTCGCCTCCCGTCTCGGAGCGAGAACAAACTTATCAAAAACAAAGTAACTTAGTGCCAGTAAGAGGACGACGATGATCAAACGGTCAATGCGTTGCGCAGTCTGTCGCTTGATGGACTGCCCGGGTGTGATTTCACTCTCGCGCCTTAATCCTTCCGGCGTCAGTTCAAAGATCCAGCTAAATACGACCACGAGCGGCAAGCCAATGGCCATAAGAATAACCACACTGCGAAGAATCCAGTCGGGCGCGGCAAGAATAGGGAGGACTTTATCGGCCACCTGCACGACTAACCAGGCCCCCGCCAGATACAATCCCGCCACGCGAATAACATTGCGGCGCTTCAGTTCGGCGAAGAAATTCATGGTTTGCCCGTATTGTTATCGCATCCCTGCCATGGATCGTACGTCAAAAACATTTGCCAAAACCGATGTCGACGGACAAGACGTGATCGATCTCAAATCTCGCTTTCACGGAGTGTGGCATCATCGAATATTCTTGTTAACAGCCGCTCGAACCGCGGTTCGTTGCGAATGCAGTCGTAAATCTGGTCAATCTTCAGATACCAACAGGCGCTGTCCTGTTGTTCATAGGCCTTCTCCAACCAATCCAGGCATTTTTCTTTTTGGCCGCGCCCCAGATAGATCGCCGCGAAGACGCTCGGACTAACGAATTGGTCTTTCGCGAGATCTTCGAGTTCGCGCAACGCTCCTTCGGATTTTGATCTCTCTCCGGCGATGGCGAGAGCGTAGCCGAGATAACCTTGATACCAGGCGCCTGGATTCGGCGATTTAGCTTTTTGGAACTCCGCGATTGCCCCGGTGATGTCGCCCTGCTTGAGGAGAGAAAGGCCTAGCAAAACGTGGCAGATGACTGAATTAGGATCCATTTCCAGCGTCGTTCTGGCTTGCGCGATCGCATCATCGTAGCGACCTGCCCAATAAAGGAAGAAGCTCAACGCCATTTGATAAAACGGATTCAGCGGATCGAGCTCAATCGATTTTTTTACTTTTGCAATCGCCTCGTCGAATCGTCCCAACCCGTTCACCGTCCAAGCTTGTAACTCAAACGCGAACGCCAGATTTGGATTCAGTCCGAGCGCGCGATCGAATTCCTTCAAGCCATTTCGCCAGTCGTAAGCCGCGACCAGGGCAATCCCGAGGGACATATGCGCTTCCGCCAGTTCCGGATCGAGCGCCAGCGCTTTTTGAGCAAACTCCATTAGCTTGGCATTGGCTTCGATCCCGGGCATGACCGCGCTGCCCATGTAAGCGTAGTTATCAGCCAATCCGCAGTAGGCTAAGGCGTAATCCGGATCCAGGTTTAGGGCCTCGTAATAAAAACGAATCGCATTATTCCAACCCGTTTGAGTGTATTTGCCGAACTCATAACGTCCCAATAGATAGAGCCGATGAGCCTCCGGGTTACGGGTTGGCTTCTTTGTCAGGAAACGCGCTTCGTTGCCACCCAATTTCAGTTGCAACGCTTGCACGACTTGCTCGGCCACATTGCTCTGGAAGTTCAGGATGTCGTTGATATCGCCGTCGTAGTTCTTCGACCAGAGGTGATAACCGTCGCTCACGTTAATGAGTTGCGCGGTGACGCGAAGCTTTCCGCCGACTTTCCGCACGCTGCCTTCCAGCACACTATTGACACGCAACTGATCCCCGATTTTCCGAAAGATATCTTCTTCAGCTCTGCCTTTGAAAGCAAAACAGGACGTCCGGCCCGGGACTCGCAGCCCGGGCACCTTGGCCAGCGCATTGATAAGCTCCTCGGTCATCCCATCACTCAAATACTCGTCATTCTTGTCTGCGCTCATGTTTACGAATGGAAGGACAGCAATAGCCTTCAGCGCGTCCGCTGTTTTTTCAGGTCGATTTTTCTGAGATCGGCTCGGGTTACCGACCTTGTCGTCGTAAAAGTTGACGACCGAAATAATTTCGCCGTGTTTTACTTCGTACTCGCCGACTTCGTGAAGGTATGGTCGCCAGCGAGCATAGTGTTTGAGGTCATCCGCCGCGCGCTGTGAGACAAGGATGTGGCCGGCATCGCCACAATCCATTACTCGCTGCGCCATGTTGATTCCAGCGCCAGCCATGTTCGTCCGCCCACTCACATCGATCACCTCGCTGACTGGTCCGCTATGAACGCCCATTCGAACCTGAATGTCTGGACGCTGTTTAAGCGCCTGCGCTATTTCCAACGCGCATCGCGCCGGCTCCTCCGAGCTATTACGGAAGACCAAGGCCATTCCATCACCGGTCGGCAATTTGATGAGTTGTTCGTTAGTCGATTCTTTAACTTGAGGAGTTGCCAGCACGATCTCGGTCAGCTGACCTAGCCGACCCTTTTGGTCATCGAGTAAAAGCTTCGAATAACCAACAATGTCGATGAACAAAACATGCCCAAGCTCGAATTTAACATCGGAGGAAGGATCGGCGGACATGGACTATTGTTAGGCGAAGAGACTCATGCGCTGACTTTTTCGTTAGGCACGTTATCTTAATTGGTCGTCCGCCAGCCCCATTTTCCGCAACATTGCATCCCAACGTGGATCCTTGTGAAGATTCAATAGCAGCGGATCTATGCGTAGGGCGGGTAGGCCGGCGTCGCGTTGCCGGTGTGCGCGTTCCAACCATTCGAAGGCGCGGTCCTTGTCATTCCGGTAGGCGTAGACCTCCGCAACCTGGTAGGCAGCCGTCTCGCCGAACTTTGCGATCAACTCTTGAAGGGCTGCATCAGATTCCGGAACTCGCTTTTGTGCCCAGCGCGCACAGCTTACAGTGAGCAGGCGCGCCCAGTCAGCCACATCCTTTTGCGCAACCGTCACCGCTTCTTCGGTTCTACCTTCTGCAAGGTAAGTAAGCCCTATGGCTGCATAGGAATTCGGGGCCGACGGATTCAATTCAATCTCGCGCTCATATTCAGCCCTCGCTTCTGCCGACTTCCCTAAGTTGACTAGGTTGCTCGCTAGAAACGCGCGCGCCTGGGGATTCACCGGGTCCAATGCCACCGCGCGGCGGTAAAGATCGAGACCGTTTTCAATCTCGCCGCGAATTGTAGTGAGATTTCCAGACTCCAGCAGCAGCGTCGCATCCTGCGGGGCCAGAGCCAGGGCTTTACGTAATGTCTCGGCGGCGCCGTTCCAGTTATAATCGAAATTTGTTTCGATCATCGCCCGTGGAAAAAGCGCCTCCGGCAAGTCTGGCGCGATGGAGAGCGCTCGATCGATCGAGTCGCGCGCAGCAGTCAGATGAGCGTTGAACGTTTGCTGACCACCGACGGTGCCATAGTTGCAAAGCCAGACGTGAGTCTGAGCCAGCCCTGACCAACCGAGCGCGAATCGCGGATCCAACTGCACTGCGCGCTCAAAACTAGCTTGAGCTTGATTCGCTTCTTTTTCTGAGTGACGACCGAGAAAAAAGCGGCCCTGCAAATAGGCTTCGTGCGCTTCGACGTTTTTCGTTCCACCTTTCGTCGCCGCGCGCACTTCAGCCTGAATCTGTGCCTTGGAGGTCGAATCGGCCGTGCCTCCCGCCAGCTGTCCACGCAGCTGTGCCACGATGGTTTGCGCAAGCTCGGTTTGAACGGCGAAGACATCCTTCAAATTGCGAGTGTAATTCTCCGACCATTGCTCTTCACCGGTGTCGGCTTTGGTCAAGCGCGCGGCAATACGAACAACGTCCCCGGCTTTGCGCACGCTTCCTTCCACCAGGTGGGCGACTCCGAGCTTCTGTCCGATTTCCTGCGCGGTAATACTCTTCCCTTTGAATGAAAATGCGGAAGTCCGTGCCGCTACCCGCAGGCCGGGGATTTTTTGCAGCACCGTGAGCAGCTCTTCGCTAATGCCGTCGGAAAAATATTCGCTGCCCTTGTCATCGCTCAAGTTGTCGAAGGCTAAAACCGCGATGGAATTTGGCTTGATCTCCGATTTTTCGGACATCGGATGCGTTGCGCCCGATTTGTCTGCAGCGCCTTCGCGCTTCACGAGTTGGAAGGCAAACAAAGCCACGCCCAAAATCGCGAAGCCGACCGTAGCCGCGACAATCTTGCGTCCGGTATGGTGCGTGATCGACTTACCGGGCTCGATCTCCGATTCGCGAACAATCCCTTCAGGCGTGATCTCGAACGCCCACGCTAAGATGAGTGCGATGGGAAACCCAAGCGCCACAAAAACGACGAAAGCTTTCATCGCCCACGGCGGCGCTTCGAAGGTTGCGAGCAGCAGCGAGCTCGCTTGCACAATGAGCCAACTGCCGACTGCGTAAGCCACTGCGACCTTATAGACATTGCGTCGTTTCAGCTCGTCGAAGAAGTTTTTCATTTTGGAATTCCGGCGTCGAAGCGTTCGACCAGTTTTTGGAAGCGGGGATCGTCGCGGAGTGGATCGAGACGTTTATCGATCTTGATGCTACCGAATAAGCCCTGGAGTAAGAAATCGCGCTCGACCAAGCTTTGCCCGAGCAAGCGCAACGCCTCCTCTTTCTCTCGGAGCGCGAGATGAACGACGGCCAAAGGATACGCGCCGACGTATCGCTGTCCCGAGAGTTCCGTTAGCTGGTTAAGAATCTTACGGGTTTCCTCCACGCGCCCGGTTTTTGCGCAGGCGTGGGCAAGCATGGCAAAATTAGCAGGCGTTGCGGTTAGTTCGTTCGCCTTGTGGTATTCTGCGATTGCGTCTTCGAGCTTGCCCTTGTTTTCATAAGTCTGACCAAGAATCTCGTGGCCGGGAACCAAGTCCGGATCGAGCTCAAGAGTCCTGCGCGCTTGCTTGATCGCGTCATCATTGCGTCCGACCCCGCTGAGGCTGGAAGCATAGGATGCATTAATGATCAGCGACAACGGATCGAGCTCGTAAGCTCGTTGGCTCTCGGTGAGTGCCTCAGGAAAACGGCCCTGCGCAAAGAGACATTCTGCCAGCCACTGGTGAGCGGTGGCATAGTTAGGATTCAGCTCCAGCGCGCGACGGAATGCCTGCTCCGCCAGCTTCAATTGCACATTCATCCCAAGCGCGTTCCCCAAGGAAGTGTGCCCTTCGGCGAGGTTACCATCTAACTCGACGGCTTTCCGCGCGGCGGTCAACGCTTTCGGCACGTCATCCTTCGGGGCAGTGCCAGCATAAAGAGGCAGAAGGGAATGAACGTCAGCCAGGCCCGCATAGGCCAGCGCATAACTGGGATCGAGATCGATCGCCTGTTGAAAGCATTCAGCGGCCTTGCCCAGGCTGGCGGTGTTGCGGCCATTCCAAAAGTAGCGGCCCTTCAGGTATAACTCATGCGCTTCCGGATTTTCCGTCGGTCGGGAGGCCAGCACTGCTTCGGCGCGGCCATTCAGTCGCGCGTTCAAGTTGTCCGCTACGCTCTTTGCGATCTCACTCTCAATCGCGAAAATATCGGTTAGTTTTCGATCGTAGGTATCGGCCCAGAGGTGGGCATCAGTCCGGGCATTGATCAGCTGCACATTCACCCGGACGGAGTCGCCTGCTTTCTGCACGCTCCCTTCGAGGATATGGGCCACGCCTAGTTGCTTCGCGATTTCACCGACATTGGTGGCCTTGCTCCGAAATTGCTCGGTCGAGGTTCGCGAAATCACCTTGAAGTCACCGATCTTGGCCAGCCGGGTGAGAATCTCGTCCTGGATGCCTTCACTGAAGTAGGCGTTATCCGGATCATGGCTCAAGTTATCAAACGGCAAGACCGCAATTGACTTATTCGAGATCGTCGTCTGGCTTGCCGTTGTGTTACTTCCAGTGGTTAGGCTCGGGACAAAGCGTTCGAAAATGAATAGCCCAACCGCCAACCCGGCCAGGGCAATGGTGATGCCGGCTATCTTCCTGCCGGTGCGCGGGGTGATGGACTCGTTGCGCTCGACTTCTTCCTCGCGCTTTAGGCCCTGTGGCGTAAGCTCGAAAGTCCAACTAAAAATCAGCGTCGGAATGAACCCAACCGCCAGGGTAACAATGATCGCGCGCAAAATCCAAGCGGGCGCTTCAAACGCGGGCAGCATGGTGCTCGTCACTTGAATGAGCAGCCATCCACCCACAAGATAGAGGCCGCCGACGCGAATAACGTTGCGACGCTTCAGCTCAGCGAAAAGATTGAGCATATTCATCGAGTTGGTTGCGAAACATTCTTCGCTGCGAGACTAGCAATGATCTTCTCGAAGCGTGCGTCGCCCCGCAGGGAATCCCAGTCGGGACTTTGCTTTAATTCGCCCCAGCTGATGCCACTCGGAAGTTTGACGATCGCTTCCAGTTGTTCCAAGGCTGCGTCTTTGTTGCCGCACCATGCATAGATCGTCGCCAGGTAAGTCAGTACGCCCGGCCCTGTCCAGGAGTCCTTTGTGTAGGGAAGAATCTCACAGGCGCGTTTACCTTCACGAACCGCTTCTTCGCATCGGCCGAGCATGGCGTCGGTCAGACCAAGGTAACTCCAGGCCTGCGCGTAGTCGGGTTGATCCCGGGTAATGCGCTCGAAGATTGCGCGAGCGGTATTGAGATTATTTTGCGCTGCCTCTTTGTCTCCGAATAACCAGGCGGTGCGGCCGACGCAATATTCCCGCGGGGTTGGAGCTTCGTCGAAGCTATTACTGATGCCTTCCGCCGGAATCAGCGCCAATGCTTTCTCTGCGGCCTTCCGGTCACGCTCCATCCAACTGCAAACCAGAAGGTGGAATGCGACGCTGCGGGCTGCCTCCGGGCCTTGCTGCGCAACGGATTCCAGACGGTTGCGCAAATCCTCAGCGCTACCGGTCTCGCTGAGGGAATTGAATCCGATGAGAAACGTCGCGAATGGATCGTTAGGCACAATGTTCAAGGCCCGTGCAAACAGGCCTTTTGCTTCGGGGTAACGTCGCACCCCTTGCAAGGTTGACCCCGCTTCCACCACGACGACAAAATTACGCGGATCAAGTTCGACGGCGCGGCGGAAATTAGCTTCCGCTTCGGCAAACCGGGAGCTTCGGCGATCGATTGCGCCGGCCAGCATGAAGATTCGAGCTTCGTTAGGCAGAAGTTGGGACGCGCGGTTGAGCTCAGTGAGAGCGCGATCGTAGTCGCGGTATCCGTGATAGGCGAACTCGCCCTTCATCCAATGGACTTCTCCAGCGTTCGGCTGAATTCCCTCGGCTTTTTGCAAGGCCAGCCGCGCCATTTCACGCCGCTGATCGGTATGATCGAAGCCCGACCAATAGAGGTCGAGGTGAATCTCGCAGATCAGGCAATGAGCGCGGATAAATTTCGGGTCGCGTCGGACCGCCTCTTCCAGCAGAGTCAGTCCTTGGAGAAGGCTTTGCTTCGCATTTGGATTGTTTACCTGGTCGTCGAGTTGCCTCGCCCGCAGATAGAGGTCGTAAGCAACCGGGTCATTGGTCGAGGGCTTTGCGATCTCTGCCTTTTCGTTAGGTGACAAGCGGGCCTGTAACTGTTCTGCGATGGTTTCCGCAATCTCGCTTTGAATCGCGAAAACGTCCGCCAAATCGCGATCGTAGGTTTGGGCCCAGAGATGCGCGTCGTTGCGCGCATCGATCAATTGTGCGTTCACCCGGACTTTATTCGAGACCCTTTGCACACTTCCTTCCAGCACATGAGCGACACCGAGAGATTGGCCAATCTCTCGCAGATTGCGCGCGGCGGCGGCCTTGTATTGCATCACGCTGGTGCGGCTAATGACTTTCAAATCGGCGACCTTTGCCAGATTGGTAAGAATTTCATCCTGTACGCCGTCTGCGAAGTAGGCATTGTCCTTGTCGCTGCTCAGGCTTTCAAAGGGCAGGACCGCAATCGATTTCTCGGGAGTCGCAGTCGCCGAGCCATGTGCCGTCACCGCCTTCGCCTCGCGGCGAGGGCTGAGCACAAACTTATCGAATGCAAAATAACCAAGCGCGACCAGCAGTATAACAATGATCATTCGATCCAGGCGTCGCGCGGTTTGCGGCCCGATTGACTGCTCAGGCGCGACCTCGACATCTCGTTTCAGTCCTTCTGGTGTCAGTTCGAAGACCCAGCTAAAAATCAGAACAGGAATGAAACCGATCGCGAGCAGAGTTACCACGCTACGCGGGAGCCACTCGGGCGCGCCGTACATTGGGAGAATCGTGCTTGCCACCTGCGTGACTAACCACGCGCCGACAAGATAGAGTCCGGCCACGCGAATGACATTTCGCCGCTTCAGTTCGGTCAGGAGATTTTGAGGGTCCACAATTAAAGCTCCTTTAATCGTTCGGCCCCACCAGTTCGTTGGCGGTTAGCAGTTGTTGGAAACCAGGATCGTTGCGGATCGGGTCCCAGACTGGATCTATCTTCAGGCGCGCAATCGACACCGCTTCCCCCGCCGGGATGGAAAGCAACCGTTGAAGATTACGAACTGCATTGCTTGTTGCACCAGTCCGCGCCTGGATCTCGGCCAGGCTGGTTAGATTCGAAGGGCCAAGTCCCCAGTCTTTTTCCGGAGGCAGAAGATCGAATGCCTGTTGAGCGATCCTCATCGCATCCTGCTTGCGATCCAAAGCTAGATAAATCCAGCTCAGAGCTCGCATCGAACGGATTTCACTTGGATGATCGCGTAGTCTCGTTTCGAAAAAGATTCGAGCTTTCTCCGCATCGGCTTGCACACCACTGAGATCGCCGGCTATTACCCGAATAGTAGTTTTGGCTGCAAGTCGCTGTCCTCCGTTGCTCGCCGCAGCGCTGTCTTTCTCCCATGCCTGTAGCGCAGCGCTGTAATCGCGGTTCAAAATCTGGGCTTCGGCGCGTCGGCCGACTAACATGACATAAGTTCCGCCGTTAGGAACCAGCAGATCGTCAAAAGGGTAGCTGGCGAGAATTCGGAGACCTTCGCGTACGTTTCCATCCCGATTCAAATAACTGATGAGCAACATACCCATGCTGGTCGCTTCGTGCGGATCGATGGTCAGAGTATGGCTCGCGGTCGCTTCGGCGTCTTTCCACCTGCGCAAATAGTTATAGGTCTGCGCCATATTTCCTCCGATCGACGCATTACGCGGATCTAGTTCCAGCGTTTTTTGCAGCTCAGCCAGACAGCGATCCCATTTCCCCTGGCGGCGATGCACGTAACCGATAAATTGCAGCGCTTCCGAATTGTTAGGTTGCAGCTCCATCGCGCGTTGGAACTCAGCCAGGGCCGGTTCGTATTGCCGAAATCCATAATAATGGAAAACGCCGAGCGCGACGTGCGCCTGCCAGAGGTCCGGCGCGAGAGCTAGAGCTTTCTTGGCCATTGCCTCGACTTCGGCCAACTCCGATTCGTTCAACGATTCGACCAACCAATGAAGACGCATGCGACAGACGACGAGTTGGGCCATGGCCAACGCGAAATTTGGATCCCGCGCGATCGCCTCGTTATACCAGGTGGCTGCTTGATTGAATCGCTCAGCTCTTAACGCAGAAAGACCGGCGCGCTGTTCATATTCGCCCTTCAGGAAAAAATCATAAGCCGCCGCATCCTTGGTTGGCGCGGTGGCCATCGTCTTCGCCTCTGCCGAGGAAAGTCGAGCTTCGAGTGCGTCGGCTACTTCCTGCGATACCTCGCTTTCCACGGCGAAAATATCCTTTACCTCACGGTCATAACTCTTCGCCCAAAGATGAGTGTCAGCGCGGGCATCGATCAACTGCACATTGACCCGCACCTTGTCACCTGCCCGCTGCACTGTTCCTTCGAGAACCTTCGCCACCAATTGTTGGGAGACCGTCTTCAAATCCCCCGGCTTACTCTTGTATTTCTCGGTCGAGGTCCGGGAAATAACCTTCAGATCCGCGATGCCCGCCAGCCTTGTGAGGATTTCGTCCTGAATACCGTCGGCAAAGTAAGCGTTCTCCTTGTCGCTGCTTAGATTTTCAAAAGGCAAGACCGCGATGCTCTTCTCAGGAATGGCAGACGACGTCGAGGCATGACTGACAGAAGGCTGAGTAACGCCAGTGTTGGTTGAGCTAGACAGGCTCTTCTTTCCTAAGAGTTGAAAAACCAGCAAGCTGGCGGCAATTACGGCCAGGACGACCGTTACACCGACCAGTTTGCGGCCGGTGCGCCTTGTTTTCGACTCGTTAGGTTTTACCTCTGATTCGAGCTTGATTCCCTCCGACGTGATTTCAAAAGCCCAGGCGAGGATAATAGCGATCGGGAATCCGATGGCTAGCGCAACCAGCAGCACCTTCATCGTCCAGGCGGGTGCTTCAAATGTCGGCAGAACGATTGACGCACCTTGAACCAGCAGCCATGCAACAACCGCATAGGCCGCCGCGACTTTATAAACATTGCGCCGCTTTAGTTCCGCGAAGATAGAGGGACGATTATTCATCAGGGTCCGATGTGCTCTTTCATCGTCAGCAGCTGTTGAAATCCAGCATCGTTGCGGATCGGGTCCCAGACTGGATCGATTTTTAGCCGCTGAATGGAGGCCGCGTGTCCCGCTGGCACTGACAATAGTCTCCGAAGAAGTGTTATCGAGTCAGTCGTGGCGCCGGTCTGGCTCGCGATCATTGCTTCGCCGGCGAGAATATGATAACCAACCGCAAAGTCTCTCTCAGGCGGCATGTCGGCGGCTGATTGTTGCGCCAATTTCATCGCATCGGCAGGACGTTTTTGCGCAAGATAAACCCAGCTCAGTTCCGTTTTGCTCAGGATATCATCAGGTCGCTCGCGGATTCTTTGCTCGAGCAGCCTGCCAGCTTTTTCGGCATCACCTTGTGCGCCAGTCAGATCGCCACCAATAACTCGAATAGCTACGCGCGCGGCCAATCGCCTACGCTCGTCCGCCGGAATATTTGCCGCGCCTTCCCAAACCTGAAGCGCAGACTGATAGTCTCGGGCTAAGACAAACATATAAGCACGTTCGCCGGTAACGCCGGTGACTTCGCCAACGGTTGAATTCACAATCACTTTGCTGTCGGCTGGATAAGTCGTCAGCAGTTGCAAGGCTTCGGGAACGGTTCCTCTTCCATTCACGGCGCAGAGGAGAAGCCCTCGCATGCCGAACACATCGTGAGGATCGATCGCCAGGGTTTCTCTGAGCGGAGGTTCAGCTTTTTCCCATTCCCGAGTCTGGCAATAGATGTCGGCACGGTTCCCCGCGAGAGCTGCATAGCGCGGATCTTGTGAGAGCGATTTGGTCAGCTCCTCCAGCGCTAGTTTCAGCCTACCCTGGCGACGATAGATGTATCCTACATACTCCCTCGCCTGCGCATTACTTGGCTGCAATTGGACCGCGCGCGCAAACTCCGCCAGGGCCTGTTCGTACTGCCTGTAGCCATAATAATAGTAGACGCCGAGCGAGACATGGGCTTCTGCAACATCAGGCTGGAGGGCCAAGGCGCGATCAGCCAACTGCTTTACTTCCGTGAGCTCCGCTTCGGTAAACGGCTCGAAAAACCAGTGACGAAGCATTCGGGATCGGACCAGCCGCGCCATCGCCAGCGCAAAGTCGGGGTCGCGCGCAATGGCCTGCCGATACCAGGCATCGGCCTGATCAAATGATTCTTGCTTAAGCGAACTTTCCGCTAATCGTCCTTCGTAATCTCCTTTCAAGAAGAGTTCGTACGCTACCGGGTCTTTCGTTGGTGCCCGTGCCACCGTCTGCGCCTCGGCCGGAGACAATTTTGCCTGCAGCGCGTCCGCCACTTCCTGTGAAACTTCACTCTCTACCGCGAAGACGTCTTTGATGTCGCGATCGTAACTCTTGGCCCAAAGATGTGAATCGGCGCGGGCGTCGATCAGCTGGACGTTGACTTGCACTTTGTCCCCGGCTCTTTGGACGGTTCCTTCCAGGATCTTTGCCACACCTAACTGTTGCGAGACGGTTTTCAGATCTTCCGGCTTACTCTTGTACTTCGCAGTCGAAGTGCGCGAAATGACTTTTAGGTCCGCGAGACTGGCAAGCTTGGTTAGGATCTCGTCCTGGATACCGTCGGCGAAGTAAGTGTTAGATTTGTCGTCGCTCAGATTTTCAAATGGCAGCACGGCAATCGATTTTTCAGGAATAACCTGGGTTGGCTCAGAAATCCTTCTCTCGTTAGTTGAAACTAACGTTTTGTTGTCTACCGCGTGCGCTGCCGCGGCAAAACGCCAAAGCAATCCACCGCCTCCAGCCAACACCAACCCGATGATGAGTAACTCGGTGCCTGTAACTCGCTGTGCACCGCGATCGCCGTGGTACCAGGCCAGGACCAGTGCCACGAAGAATCCAATACAAGCAGCAATTATGAGCGTCTGCTCGATGATATCTGGCCACCCGAATTGTTGCGCGACAATGTCGATGCCCTGCAGAAATGCGAAAGCCGCCGCAACATAGGCAATCGCCCATTGCACCAGTTTGCGCTGTTTCAGGCGCTGCAGGAATTCGTTCATCACTTTCCACTCTTCTCGCCGCCGGCCGCTGACTGTAACAGGGCCTGGAAGCGCGGGTCTTTCCGCAGCGGATCCCAACTCGGATCATAGCGCAGATCAGAGTGGTTTAGTCCTGCCGGCACTTCGAGCAGATGCGGCAGGGCGGCAAGGGCCGATTCCGCGTCGCCGAAACGTGCCTGAATCTGTACGAGTACCGCCTCGGCCCCAGGCTTCGTGACAGCGTCGTTGTTGTATTGCGCCACGGCCTCACGCGCCTGCGTTAGGGCCTTATCCTTTTGCCTGAGGCCAGCGTAGACCGTTGCCAGAGTAATGGGCAAGCCATCACCAGCGGCCGGAACAATCGTCTCCGGGCTTGGTTTGATCGCCTGGAGGGCGCGCGCAAAAGCCGTCTGTGCTTCGCTAGGCCGACCGGCCCAGTCGAGTAAAAAGCCTAACTGGGCCATTTCCACTTTGTCCCCGGTGTCGGGCGAGTCTCCCGGTTTGATTTTGCCCAATGCTTTTGTGGTTAGCGCTATGCCATCGTCAAATCGACGCTCATAAGTCGCCTGAACAATCCGAGTATACTGAACCACCTCGTTGGTGGAATCGACTGGAACCTTTGCCAGCTCGGCGGCGGCTTCTTCCAGCCTGCCCGCTTCACGAAAGACGTTGGCCTTTCGCGCAAAGACATCCTCTTCGTTAGGCGAAATCTCATGGGCGCGATCGAACGCGGCTTGAGCGTCGTCGTAGCGGCGCAGCATTTCGAACATCTGCCCTATCGCTTCGAAGATTTGCAGGCTCCGCGGGTCGAGTTCAGCCGCCTTTCGGTAGTGAGTCTCGGCGTCCTGCCATCGTCCAAATCGCCGTTCCAGAGTGGCCACGCTCTCAAGGACAAGAGAACTATTTGGCAGTCGCTTTTGCGCCTCCTCATAGGCCTGTAGCCCTGCGCTGAAATCACGCAGAACGCGGTAACGATAATCGCCTTGCGCCAGCCAGGCCTCGCCCAGGTCTGGCTGGAGAGCGATAGCCTTGTCGGCCGCTTCTTTGATGCTCGTCGCCGAATTCTTCGCGAGGTCTACGCCATTGATGTAGAGAAGACTGCGGATTGACGTCATGCGAGCCCAGGCGAGGGCAAACTTCGGATCGGATTGGATTGCGGTAGTGTAACACGCGACCGCCTCCCGCCATGCGGAATAACTCCAACGGCTCTGTTCGATCGATCGGCCCCGGACATAGGCATCATACGCGGCCATGTTTTCCGTCGGCTTCTCGGCAATGGCTTTCTTTTCCGCACCAGTCAGCGTCGCTTTGAGCGCATCCGCGATCGCGCCGGCAACCTCGCCTTCTACGGCAAAAATGTTCTTCAACTCTCGATCATAACTCTCGGCCCATAAGTGCGCGTCGGTCGCGGCTTTGATTAGCTGCACATTGATGTGCACCGCGTCGCCAGCCTTCTGCACACTTCCTTCGAGGATGTTAGCCACACCTAACTGCTGGGCGATCAAGGTCAAACTCTCCGGCTTGCTCTGATACTGCGCGGTCGAAGTGCGCGAGATGACTTTGAGATCAGCGATCTTGGCCAACCGAGTCAGAATCTCATCCTGAATTCCTAAAGCGAAGAAGGCATTCGCTTTTTCCTCGCTTAGGTTCTCGAAGGGCAGAACTGCGATGGACTTATCCGGAATCGCTGGAAGGCCAGCAACTGCTGTCCGAGATGACTTTTTGTCCGCAGTCGTCGTCGCTCCTTGCCGCTGAAGAGTTCGAAACGCGAAAAGACCGACAGCAATTACCGCCGCCGCGATCGTAAGGCCAATCAGCTTCCGGCCGGTCTTGTGCGTGATGGACTCGTTAGGCGAGACCTCGCTTTCGCGCTTGATTCCTTCCGGCGTCAACTCGAAGGCCCAGGCCAACACGAGCGCAATTGGGAAACCGAGCACCACCAGCAGCACCAGCGTTTGCGCCATCCATTCCGGTGCATGAAATGTCGGCAACACTGTCGATCCAATCTGAATCACTAGCCAACCCACCACGGCATAAGCAGCAGCGACCTTATAGACGTTGCGCCGCTTTAGCTCGGCGAAGAAAGAAGGACTATGATTCATTAGGGCCCGACGCGCTCTTTCATCGTCAGCAGTTGTTGAAATCCGGGGTGGTTGCGGATCGGGTCCCAGACCGGATCAATCTTAAGGCGCGTGACTGAGGTTGTGTCGCCAGCCGGGATGGAAAGAAGCTTTTCCAAATTGCGGACGGCTTCGGCGGCAGCACCAGTTTGCGCCTGCATTTGGGCCAGACTGGCGAGGTTATCGGAACCCAGAAACGCATCTCGCTCTGGCGGCAGCAATTCGACCGCCTGTTGTGCAATGTTGATCGCATCGGTCTTGCGATCTAGCGCAAGATAAACCCAGCCTAATGCCCTGAATGAACGAATGTCCTGAGGGTGCTCGCGTACTCTTGACTCCAAGAGTTTTCTCGCTTCCTCCGCTTCCGCCCGTGCGCTGGCGCCGTTTCCCGCCAGAACATGGATGGCACCTTTGACCGCGAGCCTTTGCCTTTCGGGCATAATCGCAGCAACGTCCCTTTCCCACACCTTCAAAGCCGAATTGAAATCATGCGCCAGGACAAAGGTTTCGGCGCGGGTCCCGATCACCATGTCATAAGTGCCGGTGTTAGGAATCGCCAGATCATTGGGCGGAAGAGAGGCGAGTAAACGCAAAGACTCCTGCGCGTCGCCGGTCTGATTAAGCGCGCTCAGCAGCAACACATGCATTCCGACAGCATCGTGCGGGTCTATAGAAAGAGCCCGCCTCGCCATTTCTTCGGCCTCTTTGTAATTGCGCAGGAGGACACGCGTCTCGGCAATAGAGCTGGCGACATTCGCATGTTGTGGGTCTTGATCACGAGCTCTTTTGAACTCGTCTAAAGCGGCATCCCATTTGCCCTGGCGGCGGTGCACGGAAGCGATAAACAGAAGGGCTGGGGAATTGTTCGGCTGAAGTTCGATTGCACGCCGAAACTCCGTTAACGCCGGCTCGTACTCCCTGAACCCATAGTAATGAAATGCACCCATCGCGATATGCGCTTCAGCCAGATCAGGCGCGAGTGTCGCGGCCTGCTTTGCCAATTGGCCTGCTTCAGCCAGCTCTGGTTCTGTTAGAGGATCAGTTAGCCAATGTTGTCGCAGCCGGCAGGTAGCCAATTGCGCGATGGCGAGCGCAAAATTCGGGTCACGCGCGATTGCTTGCCTATACCAACCGGCGGCCTGCTCAAATGATTCCGTCCGGAAATTGCCGTTGGCGACGCGCTGCTCGAACTCGCCTTTGAGGAACAGGTCGTAAGCCTCGGTGTCTTTGGTCGGGGCGCTCGCCACTGTTTTTACCTCTGCCGGAGACAATTTGGCCTGCAGCGAATCAGCGATTTCCTGCGCGACTTCGCTCTCGACCGCGAAAATATCCTGCATATCGCGATCGTAAGTCTTCGCCCAGAGATGTGAATCGACGTGCGCATCGATCAGCTGGACGTTGATGCGCACTTTATCACCAGCCTTCTGCACCGTGCCTTCCAACACATTAGCCACGCCTAATTGCTGCGAGACTGTCTTCAAATCTTCCGGCTTGCTTTTGTACTTCGCAGTGGAAGTGCGAGAGATAACCTTCAGATCGGCGATACTGGCCAGTTTGGTCAGGATTTGATCCTGAATGCCGTCGGCAAAGTAAGCCGCGCTTTTGTCGTCACTCAGATTTTCAAACGGTAAGACAGCGATCGATTTTTGCGGAATGGTGGAGAGTGGAACTGAATCAGGTGCCACGCCCATCGGCTTTCCGGCACCGCCGGCAAATTGCCAAAGGATGGCACCTCCGATCGAAAGTAAGAGCGCAAGAATCACCAACTCCGCGCCGCTAACTCTCTGGGCGCCGCGTTCCCCGTGATACCAAGCCAGCACAAGAGTTATCAAGAAGCCCACCACTAATGCCAGGGTGATGCCGCGGCGGACGCTCTCCGGCCAACCGAACTGTTGCGCGACGATATCGAGAACTTGGAGAAGCGCGAAGGCAGCCGCGACATAGGCCAGGGCCCATTGCACCAGCTTGCGCTCTTTCAGGCGTTGTAGGAATTCCGTCATCGCGCCTTGTGTGGAAGATTCTTTTCTCGCCAAGTCTCGGCGCGTTGCCAGGACTCGGTCATGCCCCAGTCCGCAAGTTTGCGGTGAAACTCAGGAGACTGTCGCGGCATCACTTCCTGGAACGCCCAAAGGATCATGTCCCGATAGATCGAGACCACGGGCTTCAACAGCGGAACCGCCTCATCGCCGCGTCCCAGCGTGCAGAGCAAGACTCCGCGAAAAAAATCCTCCTTGGGTCGATGCTGGAGCAGTGTTTCTGCTTCCGTGAGCTTTCCGGTGGCGAGAAATGCTTCGGCCAAAGCAGCCGGTGTCCACTCTGGTTGGTCGGGCTGCTGCGCCAATGGTTCCAGTATCCTTCGCCCTTCCTCCGCCCGACCAGCCCTCACTAAGGCCATACCTTTAAAACAGCGGGCCTGGGGAGAACCTGGTTGAATTGCCAGCACCCGATCGAGGACCTCAAGGGCTTCGGAATATTTTCCCAGCCAGATAAGATAGGCACCGTAGTTGTCGAGGATACGGGGCGCTAACGGATCCAGTTCAACCGCCAGCTTCATTTCGGCAATCGACTCGTCGACGTAGCCTTCCTCCGACAGATTGCGGCCATACCACTGGTGAGCAGTGGCGAAATTCGGGTCAAGTTCGATACTTCGCCGGTAAGCATCCTTGCATTCAGTCCACCGGCCGAGATTTTCCAAGGCGTTGCCTTTTGCCGCGTAGCCTTCCGCCAGGTCGGGATCCAAAGCCAAGGCCCGCTCGGCCCATTCCAGCGCCTGCTCGTTGAGGGCCCGCCCTTCACCGGCCATCGGATCATTCCCAGGCTCTTCCGAGCGAACGGACAACACAAAGCTCATCGCAGCGTGGGCCCGCGCAAAGTCCGGTTGCAAGGCGATTGCACGTCGCAAAAGTTCCTCCGCCCGGTCTAAGCTGGCCGCATCGCGCAGGCCCCACAAACGCATCGCCTCGAGATAGAATTGATACGCTTCCAGATTGGGCGGCGTTTGGTTCTTCTTGATGCCCAACTTCAGTTCAAGATTCTTCGCAATCAGCCCCGCGATCTCCTCCTGGACGGCAAAGATATCCTTCAGTTCGCGATTGAAATCATCCGACCACACCTGGAAGCCATCAGCCGCTTTGATCAGCTGGGCAGCAATGCGTACCTTCTCTCCCGATCGACGGACGCTGCCTTCGACCACATAGGCCACTCCCAGTTCCCGCGCGATTTCCCGGACGGGCGTATCCTTGCCTTTGAAGTGGAAGGCCGAGGTCCGTGCAGTCACCTTCAGACCTCGCACTTTGCCCAGAACGTTCAGTAGTTCCTCGCTGACGCTGTCAGCGAACGACTCATTGCCCTTCTCGTCGCTAAGGTTGGCAAACGCGAGCACCGCGACGGACTTCTCTGGAATCTCTGCCGGCAATGCGACATGGGCGGTGGTTACTGCGGGCTGATGAGTTGCAATGCTAAAACGCCAAAGCAGAAAACCGCCTAACGAGACCAGGAGTGCGAGAATAATCAGCTCGGTCCCGCTGACCCGCTGCACGCCGCGTTCGCCGTGATACCAGGCAAGCACGAGCACAAGAAAAAAGCCGACGCAGGCCGCGATGATAAGCGACCGCTCGATGGAGTCCGGCCAAGCAAAGCGTTGGGCGACGATGTCGATGCCCTGGAGAAGTGCGAACGCCGCTGCGACATAAGCGACTGCCCATTGCACCAGCTTGCGCTCTTTTAAGCGTTGAAAGAATCCTGTCATCCGCGGCCTTGCTTATTGGCGCGTCCAGCGGTGGCTAATTCGTGTTGTCTCATTTTCGCAGGGAACTGATCGCGTTGATATTACCAAGAAGATCAATCCTGCTCCAGTTCGCCCTGCACCCGCTGCACCATGGTCACAGCTGCCATCAGAACGAGTGCGGCAACCACCTGGTGTGGACGAAGCGCGGCGTGGAAAAATCCCCACGTAATGCAAACGGCCGCGAGAGTTTGCATCATCTCAAAATACCCCGCGGTCGAGGCCTTCGTTAGGCGCAATCCCTCGAAATAAATCAAAAGCGGAATACCGCCCGAGATGCTGGCGAGCAGGATCAGCGCGGCGATAGCTGTCGTCGAATGGGCCTGCGCCGCGGCGGGCCAAAGCGAAACGCCGTGCATCTTGCCGAGAAATAACAGGATGAACGTCATGCAAATCAACCCGACGACAACGCGCAGACTGGAAGCGAGCCGGAGCGACATCCCGGTCATGACGCCGCGTCCGGCAACGGTCGAGAGTCCCCAGAAAAGCGCGCAAATGAGTGCGTAGCCGGTGCCCAGATTCAATCCGGCTTGCGCGAAAGATTTTCCGATTAGCTCCGGATGATCGACGGAGAGAAAAACGCCAGCGAGAACGGCAAGTCCGGCAAACGGGTAAAAGCGACGTGCCAGCCGATCGCCGAACAGCACACAGGCGCCAATGGTCGAGATGACCGGCTGAATATTAAGAATGACGTTAACGACGGTCGGATTGCCGTTCTTCAGCGCGAGGGTGAAAAAAACTGTGCCGACAGCGGAGCCCGCGAAGCCGGAAAAAATCAGATAACCCCAGGTGCTGGGTTGGATCTTTGAAATCTCCGGCAGCTTGGGAATGAGAATCGGCAGGAACATCAGGAGGATGAGAATGTGCTCCCAAAAAACGATGACCTCCGCATCGAAGAGGTTGTTCAGCGGAATTCGCCAGGCGCTTTCCGTGCCCCAAAGCGCGGCACCGAGTGCGACCAGCCATGGGCCATACCTCACTCCCCTCGCCTCGCGATTTGCCATGCGAAGGGTGTATCTTCCGCGCAATCAGGCGTCAACGGTGCGGTCGTCGGTATCGGACCGCGGACCGTTTCCAGCCGTTGTAGGCCGCGTCTCCCGACGCGGCGATGGGACGTCCTCAATCACGGCGATGTCTGACGAATGATTCATATCACACCCCACCGCGCAGGAGACGCGGCCTGCACCGACTCGGGATGACACGGTGCATACGCGTCCTATCTTCTTCCGCGGAAAATGAGCGTAATGGCCGCAAAATGGAAAACTCTCTTGGATGACGCAACCCGTCTTCTGCCGCGCTATCGCGAGCTGATCGCCGATCTCTCTCACGAACCGAAAGGGATTCGGCGCAGCGAGCTGTTCTTTTTCTACGCTTCCGTCGCGTCGCTGAACCCGGCCCGAATTGTCGAATCGGGTCGGGCGCGCGCGCAAAGCACTCTCGTTTTGTCGAAGCTCTTCCCGCACACACCGATCGTTAGTCTGGAGTCGGACCCGGCTTCGCCCGATGTCGAGATCGCGGCCGCGAGATTACGCGATTCAACGAACGTGGAATGCCGATTCGGCGATTCAATCGTCCTTTTGCCTGAGCTTGTTGAAACAGGCGACATCGTCCTGATTGACGGACCGAAAGACTTCCGCGCCTTGAAACTCGGGTTGCGACTGCTGCGCAGCGGAAAGCCGCGCGAGGTCTTCGTGCACGATCTTTGGCTCGGGTCAGCGGCCCGGCGTTTCGTCGATCGTTGTCTTCCTCGCGCGATGCTGAGCGACAATCCGCGCTGGGTTCGACAGTACGCGTCGCTTGATTCGACGCGCCGGTCCGCGCCTGAATTTTCGCCTGGCGGTCCGCGCCTGGCGTACGGCGCAACACTAGGCCGCTTTGAGCGTGATGCGGAAAACTATCGCTTCCACCCTTTACAATGCAGCGCAGCCCAGGGCTGGGAGCGGCTTCGCGAAACCCAGCGCAAAATTCTCCGCCGGCCGGCGATTATTCGCCCCAAAGACTTCCAACCGCTCGCCTGACGCGGTAATTTTCCCGAGCATTGCGATTGCGAGGGAGGAATCGGCCGCCCATTTTCTGAAATGCCTTCGTTCGCCAGAAACTCGCGCGTTTTTCGCTGGTTTCGCTCGCGCTACGGCCGTCCCACGCCGGCGCAGCGCGAGGCCTGGCCACGGTTGGCGCGAGGAAAAAATGTGCTCATTGCTTCTCCGACGGGAACGGGCAAAACGTTCGCCGCTTTTCTTTCCGTGCTCGATGCGCTCGCACTGAATCACGCTGGCGGAAAATTGGGCGACTACATTCATTGCGTCTACGTGTCTCCGCTGCGCGCGCTCAGTTACGACCTGGAAAAAAATCTTAACGAACCCTTGCGCGAACTCTTCGGTCGAAAGCCGCCCATTCGGGTCGAGTTGCGCACCGGCGACACCACAGCTGGGCAACGGCAAAGGCAATTTTCCAAACCGCCCCACATTCTCCTGACCACACCCGAGAGTCTCTGCATTCTTCTTAGTCAGGAAAGATGGCTGCCGCTGCTCTGCAATGTGCGCTGGCTTATCATCGACGAAATCCACGCCCTGGCGGACAATAAGCGCGGAGCGCATCTCGCTCTCAGCGTTGAGCGGCTCGATGCGTTGCAGTTGCAGACCCGTTCCGTTCCGATGCAGCGTATCGGTCTTTCGGCAACGGTTGCGCCGCTTGCAGAAGTCGCACGCTTTCTCGCCGGAACTCATGGCGAATGCGCGACCGTCGATGTTGCGACGGCAAAGAAAGTCGATCTGCGCGTGCATACCCCGTTGCGCAAGGATCCGTATCCCGAGGCGGGCTTTACCGGCCAGCGCTTGGTGCGTGAGCTCGGCAATTTGATCCGGCAACATCGCACTACGCTCGTCTTTTCGAATACCCGCTCGGGTGCGGAAGCGACCACTTACTGGCTGCGAGAGAAGTTTCCCGATCTGGCCGATTCGATCGAATGTCACCACGCCTCACTCGAACGCGACGTGCGACGCGATGTCGAAGATCGTTTGAAGCGCGGCGAACTGCGCGCCGTCATCTGTTCGACCAGCCTCGAGCTCGGCATCGACATCGGTTCAATCGAACTCGTAGTCATGCTCTCGACTCCCAAAGGCGTGAGCAAGGCGCTGCAACGCGCCGGACGTGCCGGTCATAATATCCACGCGATTAGCCGCGGAATTCTCATGGCGACCAACGTGAGCGATCTCGTCGAAACCTGTGCCACGGTGCTGCTCGCGCGCGTCCGCCATCTGGATCTGGTCCGTGTACCGATCGCGCCGCTCGATGTTCTGGCGCAACATCTCGTCAGCATGGGTTGCACCGCGCGGTGGACACGCAGAGAAGCATTAAATTTGGTTCGCCGAGCCTATTCGTTTCGCGATCTCGAGCCGGAAGAATTCGACAGCGTGCTCGATTATCTCGCCGGTGGCGGAAAGTCGTTGCGCCAGCAGTACTCCGAGGTCTTCGGGAAAATCGAGCTCGATGACAGTGGCTTCCGAACCCGGCCCGGCCGCGTCCAGCGCGAATTCCTGCAGAATATCGGAGTCATTCCAAACGTTGGAGAGGTCCGGGTGCGGTTGAAAAAGCAATTCCTCGGCAGCGTCGAAGAGTTCTTCATGCGGATGATGAAACCGGGGGACGTTTTCGTGATGGCCGGACGTCCGGTGCGCCTGGAAAAGATGAACCAGATGGAGGCGTGGGTCAGCCGCGCCGACGGTGCGTTGCCCACCATTCCTCGATGGAACGCCGCCAAGTTCCCGCTCTCGAATCGCGTCGCGCAGGAAATCGTCTCGTTCCGGCGCGAGTTGCGCGAGCAGATTGAAATGGATGAGAATTTGTCCACGTCGCTGCTCGAAACTGCGCCTAACGATGCGGTGGAAAAATTGGCGCCCTGGGTCGCGCAACGACTCGATTGCGGAAAAGCCAACGGACGAATCATTGCCAGCATTCATCTCGCGCAGCATCAAGTTTCGGAGATTCCAACCTCTGATTCACTCCTGGTGGAGGAATTTCACGAGACCGATGAAGCGCCCGTCTCAAAAAAATTCCCTTTCCGCAATCCGCGCGCCATCCACTATTTTTTTCACTCGCTGATCGGACGAGCCGCCAACGACGCCCTCGCCCGCGTCGTGACGCTGCGCCTCAGCCATTTGCATGGGGGAAATGCGCTGGCCACGCCGCACGACTACGGATTTGTCCTGACGGTCGCGCCGGCGCAACGTTTCACCGAGGAAGATTTGCGGACGCTGCTGCGAATCGAGGGTTTTGAAACCGAACTCGAGCGCTCACTGGCCCGCTCGGAAATGTTGAAATATCATTTCCGGAATGCGGCGCAGACGGGACTGATGGTTTACCGAAATTTTTTCGACCAGCAGAAATCAGTGCGCAAATTAGCGTGGAGCACCGAGGTCATTTTTAATGTTCTCCAGCAGCATGAGCCTGATCACATATTGATGAGGGAAGCGCGACGGGACACTCTGCGGATTTACCTCGATAGCGCCGGCGCGCTTGAGTTCCTTCACGCGCAGTCGTCGAAGCCACTGCGACTCAAAAGGGTCGACAAGGTGCCACCACTCTCCTTTGCGATGTATGCGACCAAGATCAAAGAAGCGTTGCTGGTCGAGGATCCGTGGGAAGTCCAGGAACGGCTCTTCCATCATTGGTGGAGTGAGATTGGCGGGACCGGCGGTGCACCGTCCGAGGCTGTAAAATCCAGTGAAGAAACACGGACGACACGGAGGTCGTCCCTCCAGTTACGATGAACACGACAGGCTTTAAGCAACACACAACCGGCCGACCCGCCCGTCTCGAATTATTTCCCGGCTTTTGGCTCGATGCGCGACGAGCCATCTGGATGGAGCAGGAGCGAGCTTTGCTCGTGGCCGATCTGCATGTCGGCTATGCGTGGGCACATCGCCAACAAGGGAACCTTATGCCGATCAGTGGGACGGATGACACTCTCGATCGTTTGCAGGCGCTCGTGACGGAATACGCTCCAAGGCAGATTATCGTGCTCGGGGACATCGTCCATGCGGCCGTCGTGGAAGAAGCCGTGCTCGCTGACCTGCGCCGGCTTAACCAGCTCGGTGCTGCACTGACCCTGGTTGCTGGCAATCACGACCGGCAGCTCGCGCTGATGCTGCGCCGCGCCGGTGTCGAAGCTGTTTTGCGCCGCGAGATCGAGCTAGGTCAATATCTTCTGCTCCATGGCGACTTTGGCGACGAAGCGATAGTTGAAGCGTCTTGTACTTCGATTGCTGCGCAGGGCGGCAGGGTCATCCTTGGCCATGAACATCCCGCCATTAGTCTTTCCGATGGGTTCGTGACCCGGCTGCATTGCCCCTGCTTTCTTTTGGGAGATGACGTGCTTGTGTTGCCCGCTTTCTCGCGCTGGTCGGCCGGCACCAACGTGCGGGATGGCGTTTTCCTTTCGCCATACCTGCGCCGGGCCACCCTCACCCACACGATCGCGATCGTCGCCGATCGACTGTTACCGATCCCGCTTCGGAACTAAGTATTACAACATCCTATATTCGTTAGGTAGTTGTAGCCGGGGGCGGTGACCCCGGCTCGTTACTTGTCGAAAGTGCGAAAACCGGGGTCACCGCCCCCGGCTACCACCTTACCGCCCCAGCTGTGATTTCGCGTAAGTAATCACCGTCGGCAGATTGATAACGTCTTTCTGATAGATCTCGACATACTTAAGCTCATAACTAACCGCGTTATCGACGCATTCAGTCAAAACCTTCGATGGCTTGCCCGGCTCGCCGCCGTTCACCCGATAAGTCGGGTCATCAAAACACCAGTATACCATCTGGGCGCCAACATCGGGACGACTGTTCCAGAGCAGGTTCCAGATCGAACCTTCGGGTCCAGGCGATTCAGGATTAAAAGTCGAGAGGCTATTGATCTGCGGGATCAAACGACCCGGCCAAGAATCGCTCGCAGTCGCGATCGCATTTTCCGCCACATAGTCCGCCGTTGGATCCAGGTTGCCAGTAGCCCCGGTGTGGCCATTGCCGCCGATCGCTAGAGCAACATACTGATTCGGGAAAGCCGCCATGGTCGCGTCGATAATCTGCTCGCCCGCGTCGAGCAGCTTGGCGGTGGTGTAGCCGACGTCGAACCAGTTGTCGATGTCATCTGCCGTGTGCGGCACGTTCCAGTCTTCGCTCGTCGCGTTGGCAAAAGAAGCCGTAACAATTACCACTGCCGGGTTCCTGGTGAAACGTTTCCCTACAGCTGCGATCATGGCCTTTTTCTTGGCCAGGAAAGTCGGATCCCAGAAAACAGGGATCGAGGTTTCTGCCCCGTTATCATCGAAGGTGAAGAATTTTCCACCGGCTCGCCGCACCGCCGTCGTCACCCACTCAGGTCTGCCTGACATCGTTCCAATTCTGAGGAGGACTTGTTTGCCAGCCGCCGCTACTCTCGCGACTTCGTCATCGAGGAAAGTCCAATCGAAATCGCCCTCCGTAGGTTCGAGGCTAAACCAGGGATATCGAATCGAAACCCCGGTCACATCAGGATTGTCCAGCACAGTATCACTGCACGGCTTCCCCGAAGTGGAGAGGGAAAAGACCCCGCGAGGGATTTCCGCCGAAAGTTGCGGCGCGATCACGGAAAATACCGCGCTTAACAGCGCAATAAGGGCAACCAAATTAGGGGCGATTCGATTCCTGTTTTGCTGAGTTAGACGAGGTGGTTCGACAGCATTTTGATGGATTGAATTTCGCATCCAATTGGCTACGCCCGCCGGTTGGAAAGCGTCAAATGATTTACCGTAAATTGCGGGATTTATTTAGTTACAACTCCGGCGCTTCGCACTCAGGGCCAGATGCATATTCGTGCAACTCGATCGACACGAACCCCGCGACTGGACTCGTTTACCGCCTAATGCTTCGCGGAGCCGCAACGAGCATCCAGACATTTGCAAGATTCAAGGAATCACGGCATTCTGGTTCGCGCGGTTCCGGCCGTGGCTGATATCCGAAAAATGGACAACCTGAGCGAACTCGATCTGGCGGAAAGAGCGAGAGGAACGCTGCAGGTTCGCGCAGTGCAGGTGGGCACTCATTCCGTGGGAGCGATCGCTGCGGGCGCCATCGCGGTCGGCGCGCTCGCGCTCGGTGCCGTAGCGATCGGTTGTCTTGTGATCGGGCGGGCGAAGATCAGACGACTCGAAATCGGCGAGCTCATCGTTGGTCGTCTCCATGTCACGGATTCGATCGATACGCCCTAACGACCTGGGCGAAGGTGAGCACCAGCAGCGCCGCGCGATCTTCCCTATCATCACCGGACCGTCCGCGCCCGCAGCCTGCAAAACCACAACGTGCGCCGCTTCACGTCGCGGCTAAGGCCGTCTGTGGGACAGGCATGTAGCGATTTCCGCTACAATTACTGCCTAACGAATATAAGGACGCAATTTTTTTCTTGACGGTTTTGCGTGAAGTTGAAAGTCTCACGGTCCGCGGGGGAATCGTTAGGCAACTGCGCTGCAGTAACAGACCTTTTTCCGCGGAGAAATCGCGGGTGACAGATCTACTCGCACAACTTAAGAACTTATGAAAAAGAATTCCGCTGCTCATTCCGCTTTTTTAAATCCGCGCGCGATTAGTTTTGCGTTTTGTTTTATTTGCGCCGTTCTGGCGTTGATTATTTTTGGCCTGTACCCAGGTGGCAACGCCCAGGCGCGGCAAAGGCCATTCTGGCAAGATCAACCCGAGGCGCCCGAATCTACGGAGGGCAACATTCAGACGCTCCAAATTCCAAAAGCTACGCAAGGAAATGGCAATGGGATGGCTTCTCCTGGAAGCTTCATTTCCAACTCCCCATTCGTTTCGTCCTGCCCCTCAACCGTGCTTCCCAATGATGGCGGTACCTCCGGAAATGCGCGCGCCCCAATGAACAGGTTTAGATTTGAACGCTCGGTTTACCTGATTAAGGCAAGTGAGATGGCCGCGGCTGGCTATACCTCTGGCTCCTCGCCTACCTCCATCGGCTGGAATTATCAGACCGGTAATGGTTCAGCTACTTCAGCGCCGCTGATCGTCTACATGCAGAACACCTCGGATACGACCAACACCAAGAGTACGACTTGGGCCACCGCTATTACTGGCATGACCATTGTGCATAATGCGACGACAATTTTGCCCGCCGCGGCTGGTCCTTTTGACATTACCTTAACCGGTGGCTCCCCCTTTACTTATACGGGTGGTGGTCTTTATGTTGCGTTCGACTTTGGTCAGTACACCGGGACCCTTGGGACGACAGCTGCCATCTGGTGCAATAGTCTAGGACTTACAAATGGATTGCTCGGTGCACAGAGCACTACCTCCGCCCCCACGACTCTCACTGCCAGTAGCTTTCGTCCCGAGACACGTCTCAATGGGGCTCCCACGGCCCAGAACGATGCCGCTGTTACTGCTGTAATGTCGTACGGTGAACTGCCTTTTGGCCTCGTTCCACCTCAGACTACCCGGGCGGTGATCACAAATACTGGAGCTAACGCACTGACTAATCAGCAAACTACCTTGGATATCACCGGCGCGGACATCTTTACTGATACTCAAGTCATACCATCTCTGACCAGTTGCGGCGGTCTGTCGACAGTTAGTTTCGCATCCTTCACACCCGGCGCTCTAGGAAGCGACACCGTCACTGTGTCAGTCCCGACCGACGATGTCCCCACGAATAACAGCTTGAGCGAGCCGGTAAACATCACGCCGCTCAATTATTCCTATAAATATCCCGGGTCGACCGCCTCTGGCGGCGTTGGCTTTACCGGCGCGACGGGCGCGTTTCTCGGCAAGTTCGCCCTGACCGCGCCCAATGCAGTTACGGATGTCACTCTGGAATTCGCGACCGCTGGCCTTGCTTACCGGGTCGCCCTCTATGGTGACGCTTCGGGTGTGCCTTCCATCACACCACTCTATGTCGACGCCGCCGACCGGACGACCGTTGTCGGGCCAGTCACTATTACACTTCCCAGCCCTGTGGCGGTGGGTCCGGGTAACTTCTATGCCGGAATCCACCAAACAACTACTACTAACGCGAGCCTCAGTTTCGATAACGAAGTGCCGATCCGCAGTGGTTCGTTCTTCCTCGCGGCTCCTCTTCCCGTGACAGCCTGGTTCGACTTCTCGCCTGGCAACAACTTCAAGATCAACGTCGGTGTGATCTTGCAAAACGCCGCGCCGACACCGACCCCAACACCGACGCCGACGCCGACGCCGACCGAGACTCCGACTCCAACACCTACCCCAACGGAGACTCCTACTCCTACTCCTACTCCTACTCCTACGGAAACGCCAACGCCGACGCCTACCCCAACGGAAACACCAACTCCAACGCCTACTCCTACTGAGACCCCAACCCCAACACCTACGCCTACGCCTACGCCTACGGAGACACCTACGCCAACGCCAACCCCGCCGCCAACTGTCACCGTAAATGTCCGCACCAACCCGATCGGCGGCTCATTCACCGTTGACAGTGTCACTTACACGACACAACAGCAGTTCATCTGGATATCCGGTTCAAGCCACACGATCGAAACAACTTCACCTCAGAACCAGGCCCCCGGCGTTCGCTACGTCTGGCAACAGTGGAGTGATAATGGGGCGATCTCCCACGTCGTCGCTCCCACGACCGACACGAATTATCAAGCGAAGTTCCGTAAACAGTTCTTCCTGACCATGAACGCTGGCTCCGGTGGCACGGTCGACCCGGCCAGCGGATGGCGTAACGCCGGAACCAGTGGTCCGATTAAGGCAATGCCCAACCCGGGCTTCACCTTCTCCAATTGGACCGGGAGTGGTCCGGGCTCATTTACGGGCACAAGCAACCCGGCCTCGATTACAATCAACGGACCGATTACTGAAACCGCCACCTTCAGTCCTTGACAGGGCGTTCCTGAGACTGACAGCAGCCTACAATTTCTTAGCCTAACGATAATAGGATATACTCCGGCGATGAAAGCCGCCGCAGCGTGTTGGACATTCTCCTGAGTTCGAGCCTCTGGAGAATGCCTGATAGGAGGGACGGCCTTACTTGTGGGTAAGAGCGGCTCGCATTGCCTCGAGCGGCGCCGCGCGATCGAACCAAATCTCGAATGCAAGCGCGCCCTGATACAGCAGCATCGCCAGGCCATTCGCTCCGCGCGCACCCGCCGCAGTCGCCGCCGCCAGCAGCGCTGTCGACGACTGCCTGTAAATGAGATCATAGATCATCAGATGCGGCGCGATCAGCGCCTGAGAAAGTGCCGAGGCTTCGGAGTGTTTCAGCCCAACCGTAGTCGCATTAATGACCAGGTCCGTGCGTGCGAGCTGCGTCCGTAACTCTGCATCGTTCCATCGAATCGGCGCCAGGCGCGCTTCAGGACCCAACACGCGGGGACCGCTAAAGTAATCAGCGAGTTCGCGGGCCAAGGCCTGGCTCTTTTCAAACGTCCGATCTAACAGGACAAGACGCTCGCAATTCTGGACCGCACATTCATAGGCAATCCCGCGGCCCGCCCCGCCACCGGCTCCCAGCAACAGCACCCGCAAATCCCGCAAATCGACGGAGAATTCCTCGCGGATGGCGCGCGCGAAGCCGGGCCCATCGGTATTCCAGCCTAACAATTTGTTCTCGCGGAAGACGATCGTGTTGATCGCGCCAATCTTCGCGGCCTGCTTTTCTGCCTCGTCGACCAGCGCCACCGCGGCGATCTTATGCGGCACAGTCAAATTGACACCAACGAAACCGAGCCCTTGCATAAGGCGGATGGCGGGCTCCAACTCGTCAGGTGCGATTTGAAAAAGCGCATACTGCATCGCGATATGACTCTCGCGGAGCGCCGCATTCTGCATTTCCGGCGAGAGCGAATGCGCCACTGGATCTCCCAGGACCCCGAGGCGAACTGGCGGAGAAAGGTCGCGCGTTCGATTCTTCCAATCGCGCAGATCAGCGAGCCTGTAGATTTGTTTCATGCGCCGTTCCTTCCGAGATGCTTGTCGCGCCCAGGATGCTCTGTTGTGGCCGGGATCGGTGATCCCGGTCTTTGTCAGGGATGACAAGAAGGCGCACCATGGTTAACGTCGCGCCACCCATGTCTGAACCAGCGAACGACAACTCCGCGCCTTCTGATTTCATTCGCGACATCGTCGCAGAAGATGTGCGCAGCGGAAAGCGCACGAATATTCATACCCGCTTTCCGCCCGAACCAAATGGTTATCTCCACATCGGCCATACCAAGGCGATCTGCTTGAATTTCGGCATCGCGCACGAGTTCGCCGGCATTTGCAACGTGCGGATGGACGACACCAATCCTGAGAAGGAAGAAACAGAATACGTCGATTCGATCATGGCTGATATCCATTGGCTGATCGATGGCTGGGCCGAAAAAAATCTTGGACTGAAGCAAGAATCAACGGGGGGTAATCACGGTCCCGAGCCATTTTTTGCGTCCGACTATTTTCCTCAGTTCTACGAGTTCGCCGTCCAACTCGTACAAAAGGGCAAGGCTTACGTCTGCGAAATGTCGGCTGAGCAGACGGATGAATACCGTCGGATAGGCAAAGACAGTCCGTTTCGTAATCGTCCCATTGCCGAGAACCTCGATCTGCTCGCGCGAATGAAAGCGGGTGAGTTTCCTGACGGCGCTCGCACCCTCAGAGCTAAGATCGACATGCAGGCGCCAAACATGTGGATGCGCGATCCGGTGCTCTATCGCATCCGCCATGCGACGCATCATCACACCGGCAGCGAATGGTGCATTTATCCGCTCTACGATTTCGCTCATTGCCTGAGTGATTACATCGAAGGCATCACGCATTCGATCTGCACGCTCGAGTTCGAAGTCCATCGCCCGCTCTATGATTGGATCCTTGAATCACTCGATCTCCCGAAGGCATTGCCGCATCAGTATGAATTTGCGCGTCTTAACCTGACCTACACCGTCATGAGCAAGCGCAAGCTCAAGCAATTGGTCGACGATGGCATCGTGAAAGGCTGGGACGATCCGCGTTTGCCGACAATTTCCGGAATGCGACGGCGCGGGGTGACCGCAAGTGTGCTGCGCGATTTCGCCTACCGAATTGGAATCACAAAATATCCGTCGATGACGGAAGTGGATGCGCTTGAGTATGCGATGCGCGACGAGTTCAACAAAAAAGCGCTCCGCCGCCTGGCGGTCCTGCATCCGCTCAAGGTCGTAATCACAAACTACCCTGCGGACGAAACCGAGGAACTTAACGCAACGAATAATCCCGAAGATCCGAATGCCGGCACACGAAAGGCGCCATTTAGCCGCGAGATTTACATCGAGCGCGCCGACTTCATGGAGGTCCCGCCGCCGAAATACTTTCGGCTCAAACCCGGCGGCGAAGTGCGACTTAAGTATGGCTACATCATCAAGTGTGATGAAGTGATCAAGGATGCGTCAGGCCAGGTCATCGAACTGCGTTGCACTGCCGATCTGGAAAGCAAATCAGGCGGCGCGACTTCCAACCGTAAGGTGAAAGGAACGATTCACTGGGTGAGCGCGGCGCACGCGATCGACGCCGAAGTGCGTCTCTACGACCGGCTTTTTACCGTTTCGGAACCGGACGCGGAAGGCGACTTCAAATCATTCATCAATCCGAACTCACTCGAAGTGGTAACGGCCAAGTGTGAGCCGTCGTTAGGCGAAGCCAAACCCGAGTTGCGCTATCAGTTTGAGCGTCTGGCGTATTTCGCGCTCGATCCGGACTCCAGACCCGGTCAGCTCGTTTTCAATCGCACGATCACGCTTCGCGACACTTGGGCGAAGGAAGCGAAAAAGAGTTAGCGGCTGTAAGACACAGACGGTGACGCAACCGATGCCTTTCGATCTCCAGCCCGTCATAAAAGGAAGGCTCCTCAACCTGCGACCACTGCGCGAGGAGGATTGGGACGATCTTTCCGCTGTCGCGGCCGATCCGCTGATCTGGGAGCAGCATCCGGAGCCAGATCGTTACACGGAAAAAGTGTTCCGCGGATTTTTTCGTGATGCCATGGAATCGGGCGGGGCGCTGATCGTAACCGACGCGGGAGACGGACGGGTCATCGGATCGTCGCGCTATAACGCTTATGACCCGATCAACAGTGAGGTCGAGATTGGTTGGACGTTTCTCGCCCGCCGTTATTGGGGCGGCGAATACAACCTCGAGATGAAACAGCTCATGCTGCAACACGCCTTTCGATTTGTTCACCGGGTAATCTTCCTCGTCGGTCCGCAAAATTTCCGCTCCCAGAAAGCGATGGAAAAAATCGGCGGCGTGCGCAAAGGATCGCGAATCGATCCAAAAAACGGACGGGAAAACGTCGTTTTCGAAATCGAAAATCCGCAGGCGAATTGAACTTCAGCGCCGGCCGATCGCATTCTTCGATCGGCGATGCGGCTGGATAGAGGGCTGAGAGCGGCCCGAACCGAGTCGGGTTTCGCGTTACCGAAGCGGAAATTCAGCTTGCGCCCGAGGCAAATTCAAGGCGTGCTTATGGCAGGAACGGGATTTTATTATGGCCACACCTTCTCCAGGAGATCTTCGGAATTTTGCTATCGTGGGTCACGCGTCGGCCGGTAAGACGACGCTGGCCGAGGCAATGCTCGCCGGCGCGGGCGTAATCGGGCGAATGGGCACCATTGCCCAGGGCACTACGGTCTCGGATTATCACGTAACCGAAAAGCAGCATCAGATTTCAACGCAGACTTCGCTGCTGCATTGCACGTGGATGGGCAAGAAGCTGAACATTCTCGACACGCCCGGTTATCTCGACTTCATCAGCGAGGCACTGGCGGCCGTCCGGGTGGCGGATTTTGCGCTCGTCGTCGTGCACGCGCAGCATGGCATCGGCGTTGGCACGGAACGGACGTGGCAGTGCGCGACGGACTGTGGCATTCCGAAAGTGCTTGTGGTCAACGCGGTCGACAAACAGAACGCACACTTCGACGAGGTCCTGGCCGACGCGCGCGCGCAGTACGGACCGAAAGTTTTTCCGTTGAACATACCGATCAATCCGGGGCCAAACTTCAACCAGGTGCTCGACGTCTTGCGCAACGAAATCGTCACGTATGAAACAGGCGGGAGCGGAAAATTTAAAGAAGAGCCGGCGACCGGAGAATGGAAAGAGCGCGTCACGCAGCTCCATCGTGAATTGATCGAACTGATCGCCGAATCGGATGACACGCTGCTGAATAAATTTTTCGACCAAGGATCGTTGTCGGAAGAGGAATTTCGCGCGGGAATTCACGCCGCGGTGCAGGCGCAAATGTTCATTCCGCTTTTCTGCACCTCGGCCGCGTCGAACGTTGGAGTTGGCCGCCTGCTCGACTTCATTGCCAAATACGGTTCTTCGCCGCTCGATCGCGAGAAGGTCGAAGCGCAGGACGCGCGTAGCGGCTTGCAAGTCGAAGTGAAGATTGGCGGCACCGAGCCGGTGCTGCAGGTCTTCAAGACAATGAACGAAGAACATTTCGGCGAGCTTTCGTTTTTCCGCATTTACTCCGGGCAAATCACGACCGGTCTCGATTTGTTCAACCCCAACCGCAATACGACGGAACGAATTGGCCAGATGTTTCTTCTCAATGGTCACACCCGCGAACCGGCGTCGGCCTTGGGCGCGGGCGACATTGGCGCGACGGTGAAACTGAAGGAAACGCACACCGGCGACACGCTTTGCGCTCCGAATCATCCGCTAAAACTTCCCGTGCCGGACTATCCGCGGCCCAATATTCATGCCGCGCTACAGGCCAAGGCGAGAGGTGAAGAGGACAAAGTGGCGGCGGGCCTCGCGACATTGCATAACGAAGACCCCGCCTTTGTTTTCCGCGTCGATCCGGAATTGCACCAGACCATCATCTCCGCGCAGGGCGAACTTCATCTCGACGTGATCGCAGAGCGTCTGCAGCGGCGTTTCCACGTGCATTTCGATTTGATTCAACCGCGGGTGCCGTATCGCGAGACAATTCAGGGCCGCTCTGAGCACAGGTATCGCCACAAGAAACAAACGGGCGGCGCAGGACAATTCGCCGAAGTCGAGCTCAAGCTCGCGCCGGGACCGCGCAATTCCGGAATCGCCTTCACCGAATCTCTGGCGGGACAATGCGTGGACCGGGTATTCGTACCGTCAGTAAGGAAGGGCATCGAGAGCGCATGTACAGAAGGAATTCTGGCCGGCTGTCGGGTCGTAGACATTCAGGCGAATTTTTTCGACGGCCAGATGCATCCGGTAGATTCGAAGGATATCGCCTTCCAGGTCGCGGGGTATTGGGCGTTTAAGGAAGCGTTCATGAAAGCGCGGCCCTGCTTGCTCGAACCGATCAATGAGATCGAGGTGCGCATTCCCGAAGACTGCATGGGAAAAGTGGTGGGCGATCTTTCCAGCCGGCGCGGAAGAATCCTCGGCACCGACACGGACGGACGCTTTCAAGTCATCCGGGCCGATGTTCCCGCGATGGAACTCTACCGTTACGCAAGTGTCCTGCGCTCGCTCAGCGGCGGACGCGGCCTTCACTCCGAGCAATTCAGCCGCTACGAAGAAATGCCGCGCGAAATCGAGCAACGCGTGATCGAGGAAGCGAAAAAAGCGAAAGCAGCCGGCACCAGCGGCCCGGCGCGGTGACCTTTCAGTCGTTAGGCGAGCGGGCCTGTGGTCAGAGACTTCAAGCGCAAAGGTCAAAACCGTGATGATCACTGATTCAGATGACAACCACCCGGCCTCCGCTGCAGCTGCCGATGAAACGATGGCGCACTAGAAACACCTCGCGTCAAAACAAGCTTGGGCTTGTCATTGGTCCCCTATAAACACGAGCGATGCCGGGCGAATCGAATTCGAAGGTTCGACGCGAAATTCGGTCCGTTCCTTTTCCGGACCCGGTCGCGTTCGCGAAGTCACTCATTGCCGAGCAAACCGAGTGGCTCGGGAGAGTGAAGGAGATAGTCACCCCCCTCGCGCCGAAAGAATCATCCGGCGCTGCAAGATGAAGTCGGTGAACTTATTTACCGAGCTGAAGCGGCGGAATGTCTACAAGGTCGCGGTCGCGTATGCCGTCGTGGCGTGGCTGGTTATTCAGGTCGCGTCGATTGTGCTGCCGACTTTCCACGCGCCGGAATGGGTGCTGCAGACGATTGTTGCCGTGGCGTTTATCGCCTTTCCGGTGGTGCTAGTTCTGGCGTGGGCGTTCGAGATTACACCCGCAGGAATTAAGCGCGCGGACGAAGTGTCGCCTGCGGATTCAAGCAGACAGAGGACGGGTCGCAAGCTGGTCGCGCTGACGATCGTCGTTGGCGTGGTCGCCGCAGCGCTCTTTGCCTGGCCATTCCTGCGGAGCAGATTCGCCGCGCCTCCCGCCGTCATTTCGGTGAATCCTCCAGCCGCAGCATCACTGACGCTGGCGGCGCCAGAAAAATCGATCGCAGTGCTTCCGTTTACGAATCTGAGCAGCGATCAGGAGAACGCTTACTTCGCTGACGGCATGCAGGACCAAATTCTGACCGACCTCGCCCGGATTGCAGACTTGAAAGTGATCAGTCGCACTTCGGTGATGCAGTACAAGACCGGCGCCCCACGTAATCTGCGCCAGATCGGCCAGCAGCTTGGAGTTGCGCATTTACTCGAGGGCAGTGTGCAGCGCGCGGCGAACAAGGTGCGGATAAACGCGCAGTTGATCGATGCCCGCACGGATGCACATCAATGGGCTCAGGTTTACGATCGCCCGCTGGATGATGTCTTCGCCATTCAAAGCGAAATCGCCAAGGCGATCGCGGATCAACTCCAGGCCGAACTTTCGCCTAACGAGAAGAAGACCATCGAGCAACCCCCCACCACCGACCTGGCCGCTTTCGACCTTTACAGCCGGGCCAGGACTATGCTGCTCGAGACAACTCAGAGCATAAGCGCCGAGCAGGACGTGCGCCAGGCGATCGAACTGCTCGATCAATCCGTCAAGCGCGACCCTTTATTCTTTGACGCCTACTGCCAGCTCGCCTTTGCGCATGAGCAGCTTTATGCAGTGCACGGCGTCGATCATACTCCCGCCCGGCTCGCCCAGGCCGAAGCTGCCCTCCAATCCGCCACGCGGCTGCGGCCCGACGCCGGCGAAACTCATTTGGCCCGCGCGCAATATCTTTATTACGGGCTTCGCGACTACGCCGGTGCTCTGGCCGAGCTGGAGAAAGCACAGCGAACTTTACCAAACGATCCGCGTCTCTTCGAAGTGACCGGCTTCATTTTGCGCCGCAGCGGCGAGCAGGAGGAAGGGGTGCGCACTTTGGAACGCGCGATCGAGTTGGATCCGCGCAACTTTTTTACGCTCCTCGAGATCGCGGGCAGTTATCAATTCCTAAGCCGTTATGCCCAGGCCATTGCCGCTCTCGATCGCGCGTTGACCATTGCTCCCGACAACATCGAAACGAGAGCTAATCGCGCGCAGTTTGAGTTCTTCTGGAAAGGGGACATTCGTCCGCTCCACCAGACAATTGGTTCAATCCTAGCACGAGGTCCCGGCGCAATCGCTCCGGCGGCCGATGTCTGGTTCCTTTACGCCTTGGCCGAGCGAGACCCGGCTGCGGCCGAGCGGGCGCTGGTCGCGCTGGACGACAACCCTTGCTGGTTCGAAGACGGCATCGTTCTGAGCCGCAGCTTCGGCGAAGGCTTGCTGGCGCGGACGCGGAACGACGAGGCAAAGGCACGCACTGCTTTTGAGACTGCGCGAGCGGAGCAGGAGGAGATCGTGCAGGCACAACCCGACTTTAAGCCCGCGCTCGGCGTCCTCGGTTTGATCGACGCTGCGTTGGGACGCAAAGAGGCAGCCTTGGAGGAAGGGCAGCGCGCGATCGCACTTGTACCCATGGAAAAAGATCTCATCAACGGCAGCCGAATGATCCAATGCTTCGCGATTACTGCTGCTTGGACAGGAGAAAAAGAGCTGGCCTTGCAGCAACTGGAACTCGGACTGCGCGCTCCCGTCGCCTCCGTCGCGCTCAGCTACGGCGTATTAAAGCTGCATCCCTTCTGGGACCCACTCCGCGGTGATCCGCGCTTTGAAAAAATCGTTGCCGATCTGGCGCCGAAGGGATCCAAGTAGATCCCAACAATCCAATCGCAAGCGACGAAATCGTCCCCTCCAGTGCTTTGAATTCTGTTGGGGAGCGAGGCTCCTAAGCCGCCGCTTTCGGGGGCGCTTAGGGTCTTGCTGTGGAAGCCTGACCGGTCAAACTCACTCTCGGCCGGCCGAAGCAGTTTCGTTCTGAAACGGATTTTAAAATCGGTCTTAGTCGTCATCCAGGCACAGCTTGCCATCTTCAAGACTAACGAACAAGAAAAGGTCCGGACGAAAGATGCCGAAGGAATAACCCAAGCGCGTTTGTCCGCGTGATAGCCTTTCGTCTCGCGAGCGCAAGAAGTTCGCCAGCGGGGTGAGCTCGATCGTGAGAATAAATAGCGCGTCAAACTTCAATATTGGGTTGACATCATTTTTGGGGAAAACCCCTTAATCGCGCTCACCCTGGTCCCACTAAATGATCCCGACCCGCTTCAGAGGGTGGATCGAGCCGGCCTTGTCGAGAGAGGCTCCGGATAAATCGGAGGTCTCAAAATATGAACAGGATTCTGGTCGCACTTAACGCCCGGAGCCAGTCCGTTGCGATCGACTCGCGTCGATTTTTCTGGGTTCCTCGCACTTTTTTGCAATTCCGGAGGCTTTTTGCTTTTGGAAGAAGTGACGCGGCAACGTGCCCCCGCAACCAACAGCTCTGATTCCAGCCTCTGCCCTAAACATCCAAAACAGGAAGAAAACAACTTCTATGAAAACAAAATCTAATTCTCGATCCGCGCCTGCCCGCCGTAGTCTCGGCAAAGGCGGGTTCTTCATTCCGCGCATTGTGCTCAGCGTTGCTCTCTGCTCAGCCAGCCTCCTCCTGGATTTGGCTGGGTTGAGTAAATCTGTAACTGGAGCGGTCGCCACGCCGACGCTCGGCAACTATCCAGACAGATCGCTCTCCCTGAGCGCCGACACGACGGTGACGCCTGATGCCCCGCCGAACAATACCACGAGCATCACTGTTTCCACCTCGACCGACTTCAACGGCACGCTGGAAGGTGATCCAGCGATCGGCGTGGTGCGAGTGACCGACGCGCATCCAGCGGGAACCTACACGGTGACGGTCACAGCTTTCGACAAGGGTGGCGCGACTGCAACGGAAACCTTCACCCTAACAGTCACCACGCCAGAGACATGCAACCCGGTTAGCTTCGCAAACGCGGTAGACTTTGGTGTTGGCCACTATCCTCAATCAGTAGCGGTGGGCGATTTTAACGGCGACGGCAAGCAAGACCTCGCCGTGGCTAATAGCGACTCAGACAACGTATCCATCTTGTTGGGCGATGACACAGGCCGTTTCAGCGCCCCCACCGACTTCAATGTTAGCGATTATCCTTTCTCAGTAGCGGTGGGCGATTTCAATGGCGATGGCAACCAAGATCTCGCCGTGGCCGATTTCCGCTCAGGCAACGTGTCGATTTTGTTGGGCGATGGCACTGGCCATTTCAGCGCCCCAACCAACTTCACTGTTGGCGCTGGTCCGATCTCCATAGCGGTGGGAGATTTCAATGGCGATGGCAGGCAAGACCTCGCCGTGGCCGACCCCGGCTCAGACAACGTGTCGATCTTGTTGGGCGATGGCACAGGGCGTTTCAGCGCCCCCACCAACTTCAATGTTAGTGATTATCCTTTCTCAGTAGCGGTGGGAGATTTCAACGGCGATGGCCAGCAAGATCTCGCCGTGGCCAACTCCATGTCAGCCACCGTGTCGATCTTGTCGGGCGATGGCACAGGCAATTTTAGCGCCCCAACCAACTTCAGCACCGCCGATGATCCTGATTCAGTCGCCGTGGGCGATTTCAATGGCGATGGCAACCAAGCCTCGCCGTGGCCGGCTACGGCTCATTCACCGTGTCGATCTTGTTGGGTGATGGCACAGGCAGTTTCAGCGCCGCCCGCTACTTCAGCGCCGGCGGTAATCCTTCCTCAATAGCGGTGGGCGATTTCGATGGCGATGGCAACCAAGACCTCGTCGTAGCTAACACCTTTTGGGCCAACGTGTCGGTCTTGTTAGGCAATGGCACAGGCAATTTCAGCGCCCCGACAAGCTTCGCTGTTGGTTTTACTGGCTCAGTAGCGCTGGGAGATTTCAATGGCGATGGCAAGCAGGACCTCGCCGTGGCCGACTACTCAGACAAGGTGTCGGTTCTGTTACGCGACTGCCTGGGGGCCTCTCTTGAATTGACAAGCGCGGCCTCGGTCAAGGGTCAGTTTGGTATTGACTTACCGCTCAACGTGACCCCCGGGATCGAATGCCGAATCGGTGGCCCGAATAAGAAATACACCATCGCCTTTACCTTCACCAGTAATGTGACAGCCGTGAATAGCGCGAGCACGACCTGCGGACGAGTTACGAGCACCGGGGTCAATCCTCGCGATGCCCACCAATTCCTCGTGGATATTGCCGGCGTCGGTCTCAACTGCAACGGCTCGGACATCACCATTACCTTGAGTGGTGTACACGATGACCAGGGCAACACCCTGGCCTCAGCCGCTGCCACCATGACTCTGTTAATCGGTGACGTAAACGGCGACGGCACGGTGTCGACCGCCGACCTGCATCAGGTAAAGCTCCATCGCGGGCAGCAGACTGACAGTTCTAACCTCCGCTCGGATGTGAATGCCAGTGGTCACATCGACCGCTCGGATGTTTACCTGGTGAATTCACAGCTGCCTTAACAGCAACGAAGTGGTCGCAAATAAAACCAGCACCAAAAAAAGAAAATCCATTCCCTGAGCAGTCGGAAGCGCAATAATTGTCGGGCAAGCGTTTTCCTTCTTACTGGCCAACTCCGCTCTCGAGTTGGGAGGTTTTTCGACCAGACTTGCCGGGCGGTGGGACCGTCTGCTGAAGCTGTCCTAGGGACCGGCCAATGTTTTCGAAGCGTCGGGCAAGGCGCCTGCGCTCGACCACAGATGCAACGCACGATCAATTCGCGCGAGCACTTTCTCTTTTCCTAAAATCTCGATCAGGTGGTAGAGACTCGGGCCGGCATTTGAACCCGTCACAGCCAAGCGCGTCGGGTGAACTAGTGCACCTACTTTGATTCCGAGCGCAGTGGCAGTCGCTTTGAGTGCCGTCTCGATCGATGTCGCATCGAAAGACTGCAATTCGGCGAATGCCTCGCGCAGGTTTTGCAGCCGCGGCTTGTTTTCCGGAACGAAGTGCTTGGCAACTCCGTCCGGCTGATAGCTGATCTCGTCGGTAAAATAGAAGCCGCCGTAGGCGGGGAGCTCACTGAAGATCCTGAATTTCGCCTGGCAGGTGTCGATCGCGGCCCGCACGTAATCCTCTGGAAATTTGGTCGTATCCATGCCTGCCTTGGCGAGGGCAACGCGAGCGAGAGTCTGGAAGCGTTCGTTAGGCAACTCGCGCAGGTATTCACCATTCAGCCAGACAAATTTTGTCCGATCGAATGACGCGTTATTGCGATGAATTTTTTCTAACTCAAATAGCCTAACGACTTCATCAAGCTGGAGCTTTTCGCGATCATCTTTCGGTGACCAGCCGAGAAGGCAGAGATAATTGCAGACCGCTTCAGGCAGGAATCCTTCTTCGATGTAAGTGTTGAGGCTCGCGCCGGTATCACGCTTGCTCATCTTTGAGCCGTCGTGATTTAGAATGAGCGGAATGTGCGCGAAACGAGGCGGTTCCGCACCCAGCGCGCGATAGAGCTCAATATGCTTGGGCGTATTGGAGAGATGATCTTCGCCGCGAATGACGTGGCTGATTTTCATCTCCATGTCGTCGACCACATTCACAAAATGGAAAATCCACGAACCATCCGGCCGCCGCAGGGTCATATCCGGATGCGTTTCCGGATTGGTCAAATCGAAGTCGATTTTCCCGCAAACGATATCGTCAACCACGACATGTTCGCGCGGTGAGCGAAAACGAATCGCGCCGTTCTCTTCGAAAAGGTGGCCGCCGGCTTCCAGTCTGGCCAGATGCTTTTCATAAATCGAATTGCGTTCGCTTTGAAAATAAGGCCCGAAGTCTCCTCCCGCGTCGGGACCTTCGTCCCAATCAAGGTCGAGCCAGCGCAATCCGTCGTAGATGGCCTGCGCCGCTTCTGTGGTGTTCCGAGCCTGGTCGGTGTCTTCGATCCGCAGAACGAATGTGCCGCCGGTATGCCACGCGTAGAGCCAGTTGAACAGAGCGGTGCGGGCACCGCCGATGTGGAGATAACCGGTGGGCGACGGCGCGAAACGAACGCGGACAGCAGAACTCATATCGGGAACTTAAATCAGGAAACCAGGAAACTAGGAAGAAGACACAAGTCTATGACTGGTTTTATTCGATGAAAACCGCCGCGCATCAGCGAGTGGCTGTAGCGTCCGCTGTCTCAACGGACATGAGAGCGATGTCGTTCGCTCAACTTCGATGCGCTGAGGACAGCACAGACTACCGCATTCGCTGTGCAGGTCTCGCCTACCTTATTCGAACGGCTTGAGACGTTCTTTCAACGGCGTCCCGATATCTTTGATGGCCGCGTTAGCAGCCTCGTCGCCGGAATTCATCGCAACAAGAAAGATCATGTCGTGCTTCGGCATGATGCGGATATCCGCAAGCCAATTCCCGTTGCTGCCGGTATGCGTGATGAGGACGGGCACACCATCATCGCCGAGCTTCGCGCCCCAACCCAGCGCGTAATTCCCGGTCACCGGCGTGTGCAGTTTCCGATAAGTTTCAGGTTTCAGAAGTTTCCCGTGACCGTGCTCGCCGTCGAGTTGGTCCTGAGCAAAAAGAAGCCAATCCTTCAACGTAATATTGATCGTGCCGGCCGGGCCAAGTGCCGGTGGATTATCGGCGTCCGCGCCAGCAGGATCGAGCGGCACAAGTTTGCCCGCTTTCTCTTCATGTCCCCACGGTTGATCAAACTTGCCTGAAGTGCCCGGCGTGCCGAAACCCGCGTCCTTGATCCCAAGCGGCGTGAAGATTTGTTCGCAAATAAGATCCTCCCAGGTTTTGCCAGTCTTAGCCTCGGCGATGGCGCCAGCGATAATGAACCCAAGATTGGAATAGACGAATTCGCCGGCCTTCGATGCTGGTGGCATCGTCAAGTACTTGCGCGCGATTGCCTGACGCTGCGCTTTCACGCCTTCGGCTGATTTGATCACGGCCAGGAACGGCGGCAGATCCTTGTCATTGGTTAGAGGAGGCAGGCCAGCGGTGTGGCTTAAGAGTTGAAGCACGGTCACTTTGCGATACGCGGGATCCATCGCTTCCGCGAAAGCCGGAAAAGAGATCGTGAGAGTGTCATCAAAATGCACGACTCCGCGTTCCACCAACCGTGCGATCATCGTGGCAGTGAACGCCTTCGTATCCGAGCCGATGTGCCAACGATCGTTCGTCGTGACCTTTTCGGAATGACCGAGTGCGCGCACACCCAGCGCCGCCTCCGCTGCGATTTTGCCGTCGATCTGAATCACGGCAGCAACGGCGGGCAAATGATCCTTACCGCGGGCCGCGCTCAGCGTTTTCTCGAGAAAAGATTGAAGGTCGTCGTCGGCCCAACCGGTTGAGGTGGTGAGTGAAACGATCGTCGTCAGAGCGACACGATTAATAAAGCCAAAGTTCATATCATTTCCTTTCGTCAGCCGCACGGCGCCGCGTCAGGACACGCGGCCTGCAACATTTGCATCATTCCAAAAAGACTTTTCCGGCGCGGCGTCGCGCGTGACGATCGCGAGGAAGATTAATCTTGGCTGGAGTACCACCAGCGAGCAGCAGTCTGACGTTCTCGACGTCGTCGAACCCTAGATCGATGGCGCCTTCCCGCGCGAGCCATCGATGAATGGCCCGGCGCTGCAACGCGACAGGCAATTCTCCAATCTTCTTTACCGCCAGCTGAGATTCATTCGTTAGGCCAATTGGCACCTGCGATTCGAGGTAGTCTTCCTCTTCGGCGAGGAGCGATGCAGCCCGCCAGATAGTCTTGCAGATATTCCGGCCGAACTGCTTTTCCAGCCACGGAACAATCTTGTGTCGAATCCGGTTGCGCCGCGCGTCCAGTTTTTCGTTAGTCGAATCTTCACGAAACTGCAAACCTTGCGCTCGAACATAGGAATCGATCTGGGAACGCCAGACCCCAAGGAGCGGACGCACGATTCTGAGTGATCCGAAGCTTGATCTCGACCGCATCGCGCCTAGTCCGCGGCCACCGGCGCCGCGAAAGAGGTTGAGGAGGAAAGTTTCGACCTGATCGTCCGCATGATGCGCGAGGAAGATCGTTAGGCAACGGCGACGCCGCGCGATCCGTTGAAAAAAGCCAATTCGCTCATGACGCGCCGCTGTTTCGACCGATAGCTTTCGGCGCGCCGCCAGCGCGCCAACGTCGCTCGCTCCGAGCTCGAATGGCAGTTCATACCGCGCCGCAAGACGTTCGACGAACCGAGCATCGGCTTTTCCCGCCCGTCCTCGTAATCCATGTTCAAAGTGGCAGACGATCAATCTGCGATAGCTGTGGGCGAGCAGCCAATGCAGAAGAACGATCGAGTCGCGCCCGCCGGAAACGCCAATAAGATAGCGATGATCGTTAGGCAAATCCGCCAGAGACTCGGTGCGCCATGCGCCGGACTGCTTCTGCTTCATGAGCCCACATTCAAGCCCTGTTCACCGAGCCACGGAATATGCCGCCGAACAACCCGTTTGAGACCGAACGGCTCAATCGCTCTGAGGCGAATGTGCTCGATCGCGGCGTCGACCGAATCCGTCACAAAGACAAGGCTTAGGTCGGGTAATCCAATCGTCCCAAGTCGCGCCATTTTTTCCAAAAGACTGGTTAATTCCCGCCAATAATCCGTGCCCATGACGACGATCGGGAAATTTCGAATCTTGCCTGTTTGAATAAGCGTCAGCGCCTCGAATAATTCGTCCAGCGTGCCGGCACCACCGGGCATCACAACGAAGGCGTAGGAATATTTAATGAGCAGCGTCTTGCGAACGAAGAAGTAGAAAAGGGTGACAGAGCGATCAAGGTATTCGTTAGGCGCTTGCTCATGCGGCAGTTTGATATTGCAGCCGACGGAGCGGCCGCCCGCCTCCTTCGCACCGCGATTGGCCGCCTCCATGATACCAGGACCGCCACCCGTCATCACCGTGAATCCGAGGCGGACGAGACCAGCTCCCATCTGCCGCGCCATCTCGTAATAGGGAGTGTCAGCGTGGATCCGCGCGGACCCGAAGACCGTCACGCAGGGTCCAACGAAATGAAGCGCGCGAAATCCGCGGAGAAAATCCGCCATGACCCGGAAGAGGGTTAAGAACTCGTCGAGCCGCGAATGCGGCCCCTCGAGCATGACTTCGTCGGCCCGTTCCGGAGGCGCAGTCGAAGCCGAGTTCTCAGAGATCGGCGGGATGCTTCCAGTCGCTGGTTCAGTCGGCATCGAACGGGTAAGGCATCATGCCGGTTTACCCAGTCCTGGCAAGAGAATGCGGCCGCCGCCGAGAACTAGCGTTATCTCTGCATTACCTCGAAGACTCAGGGCCTGACGGGGTTCTGCCGTCCGGCACAAGAGTGTTATACCGGGAGCAGCTAGCTAGACTCGCCCAGAGAGGACAAGGACCAAGACGATAAGAAGAATTAGTCCGAGACCACCCGAAGGATAAAAACCCCATCCCCTGCTATATGGCCAAGCCGGGATAGCACCGATCAGCAGGAGGACGAGAACGATAAGTAGAATTGTTCCCATATATTTTTTTCGATTTACGTGCAGCCACGCAGCAAGAATACGATGAAGAGAATGGGCAGCGGAATACCGAGCAGCCAGAGCAGGATGTATCCGGTCGCACCAGTTTCTTTGATACGCTCAGTCAATTTCATAACCTGATATTCGCATCTGACTGTTCGAAAGGTCGTGTCGGAAAAGCAGATGCAACTGTGTTGACGAAGGAAAAGAAGAACGCTTCGCCCAGTCGAACAAGCGAAACCGCGCCCGCAAGCAGCACCTCAAGCCGCTAATCTAAACAGGCATGCGTAAATTTTTTATTTTCGCCAACGCATGACAACCGCGTGCCACGATTCAGCCTCGGTGAGCATCTTACTGGTCGAGGATCACAAAGACAGCCGCGAGATCCTGGCCAGTCTTCTCACCCACTGCGGCTACGAAGTTTCGACCGCTGCCAATATGCAGGACGCGTTAACGTTGCTTAACGACCTGCGCTTCGAAATTCTCGTCTGCGACATTGGGCTGCCGGACGGAAGCGGTCTCGACCTTGTGGCCGAAGCAAAGAAGCGGCAGTCGTGGAAAAAAACCGTTGCTCTGACGGCGCACGAGGAGCAGAGCGACCTCGGGTTTCGCGCCGGGTTCGACGAATTCCTGACGAAGCCGTTCGACTTTAATCAGTTGCGTTCGATCCTGGCACAAAGTCAGTGAGCGGCCGGGCGCCGTCCACGTTCATCGGCTGGTCATCCCGTTCCTACTCGTTCTCGTCCTCCTCCTCGATTCTCACGAGCTAGCGCTGAGCGCACGCGTCGAAGTCGCCTCGGATAAACGAGGACGAGGACGATTACGATCTGCTTCGTCGTAAGGACCTCACAATCAGGCCTCGTTAGCAGTCCCGATGTTTTGGACGAATGTGTCCACGGTGAAGGGCGGCGACACATCTCTGGCAGCTTCAGATTCAATCGCCGGACGCGCGCCGAACGCCATGGAGCAACTTCCGGGGTCGGTCAAACTTCGCCGGTTATGGCTCGATCCGGATTACAGAGGAATGTTCCTGCTCGCGGCCCTGTGCGGCGTAGGCACGCTCGCCGGGCTCCTCCTGCAATCGTCCGCCCATCACTTCGGCATCGCACTCTTTGTCGTGGCCTACCTGAGCGGCGGCTGGTTCGCGTCGCTTGACCTTGCTGGTGAGCTCCGTCGCGGCGTTTTCGACATCAACCTGCTAATGATCGTTGTCGCGCTCGGCGCGGCTGGCATTGGTGCCTGGGCGGAAGGCGGCACGCTCCTCTTTCTTTTTTCGCTCAGCAATGCCCTTGAGCGCTTCGCCAATCATCGCACCGAACAAACGATCAGTTCGCTCCTGAAGTCCGCGCCGGAAACGGCGCGGCGACGGGAAAACGGAGAGTGGAAGGAGGTGCCTACGGAGTCGTTAGGCATGGATGATGAATTGCTCGTCAAACCCGGTGATCTGTTCCCGGTCGATGGTGAAATCATCGAAGGAGCGACTTCGGCCGATGAATCAGCGCTCACGGGCGAAGCGCTGCCGGTTTCGAAGCGCGTCGGTGATCCGGTGAGTGGCGGGACGGTGAACCTGGAAGGACAGGCCGTCATTCGGGTTCGGCGTTTGCCGACCGAGAGCGCGGTCCAACGGATCATCGACTTGATCAGCAGCGCACGCCAGCAGAAGGCGCCAGCGCAGCGATTTACCGACACGTTCACTCGTTACTACACCGGCATCGTCCTGGTCGGGAGCGCGATATTTTTCGGCTGGCTCTTTCTCTTGCAGCGCGAGCCTCTCCCGCAAGCCATCTACCGAATGATGACGCTGCTCGTCGTTTCATCGCCCTGTGCGCTCGTCCTTTCCATTCCCTCTGCCATTCTCGTCGCGATCGCCGCGGGGGCACGGCACGGCATTCTCTTTCGCGGCGGTGTGGCGGTCGAACGCCTCGCGTCGGTAAATCATTTCGCATTCGACAAAACCGGGACGCTCACAACCGGCCAGCTCCAGGTCGCACGTATCGAAACGCGCGGCGGAATTCCCGCGGATGAGATGCTATCGGTGGCAGCGACGGTGGCGCAATATTCCACCCACCCTCTTTCTCGCGCAGTTGTTGAGGAAGCCCAGCTGCGCGGCCTGAACACGCTGGAAGCAGGACGCATCACGAATCTCCCAGGGTTAGGCATGGAGGCCAGGATTGGCGGCGACCCGGTCCTCGTCGGCAGTCGCAAGCTGATGGAGCAACTCGGCTTCGCGATCAACGAGCCGAGCGCGTCTGGTGCCGAAGCAGAGGTATGGGTGGGACGGACCTCGGTGCTAGGCGTGATCTATCTGCGCGACCGGCTCCGCGCCGCCACTCCGTCGGTCATCGCCGCACTGAAGGATTCGGGCAATTCGGTCGCGCTCATCTCCGGAGATCGGGCGGCGGCGGCTGACGCGGTTGCGACGGCGGCAGGCATCGAGGAAGTGCATCCTGATCTCACGCCTAACGAAAAGTTGGAATGGATTCAGCGCTGGCGTCAGAATGGAAAAACGGTGGCGATGGTGGGCGATGGAATCAATGACGCGCCCAGCCTAACCGCAGCCGATGTCGGGATTGGAATGGGCGCGCGCGGTTCTGACACGGCTCTCGCGCAAGCTGACGTCATCCTGATGCACGACCGAATCGAAAATGTTCCCACGGCTTTTCAGCTGAGCCGGCGAGCCCGGCGCATCATTCGGCAAAATCTCTTGCTGTCGTTAGGCACCGTTGTCGTCCTGATCAGCTTCGCGCTGGCGCAGAAGATAAAGCTGTCGTTCGGTGTCGTCGGTCACGAAGGCAGCACGGTTCTGGTTGTTCTCAACGGCCTGCGCTTGCTCCGCCTCAGACCTGACCGCAGTACTTGAACAGAATCATCTCCGCGAGGTTCTCGCGATAAAAGAAGCGCACCGCCCCGTCGCGGCCGACATAGTCGTTGCGCACACTGCAACTTGCGCGCCGGCTGTGAACTTGATGAATGCCCGGTTTGCCACGCAGATAGAACGCGCCCCAAGCCTCGACGAAAATTGCACGGCGTGCCTTCGCAGCAAGGAAATCCTCCAACTCCGGCCGCTCCATTTCTCGATAGGCGATCGGGCTTTCGCGCTCGAATTCCGCGTAGTTCAATCCGGCGGCAGAGGACACTCCGCTTGTTGGCAATTGCGACCATTGTGAACTCACAACGCCGACTCGCATGCGCGGATCAAATCCATCCGCAGCGTGTTTCAAAGAGTAGGTACTGATCGAGATCTGGAGCCGGCCGAACTCTCCGGCGCGGATCGTAATCCAGAAATGGTCACGCTTGGCGGGATCGACGCTCGCTTCGCTCGCGAAGGAGATAATCTCGCCGGCCACAAGCACGAACTCTTCCGGACGGAAGCCGAAATCGACCCCGGCCTTCTTCTTGCCTGCGATGAATGGGTTTCTCACGCAGGCAAGCGATGCCGCCTCTCGATTTGGTCGGCGCACCGCTGCGCTTCGAACAGCGAAGCGGCTACAAGAAAACCGCCTGCGCTCGTCACTTTCGCGACGCTTTTTTTGCCGGCCTCCGATTGCCGTCCGGAGTACTCACTTCCTGGATAATTTTCGGGATGGCCCTCCGCGCAATTTTTGCAAACGCTTTCGCTGCGCCGTTCGCCGCCGAACCGACCAGACGCAATAATCCAATCTCGAGATCGAGCTTTTTACCTAGCAGCGGTATCGCAATCAGATCGCTGATGCCATGCAACGCAATTTTCGGCATGAAGGCGGCTGCCTGCAGCGGCGCGAGGGAACGGAGGAGCGCTTCGATTGAATTGATCTCAGCGATCATGCGAGGGCGCACACGATTTTCCCGGCAAATTGCATCACTCATGCGCCTCATGACGAAAGTGTTGGGCAACTGCAACATTCGAGCCTGGTGCAATTCAGAAAGATCGACTCCCCCTCGCTTTGCCCAAGGATGGCTAGTGTGGACCAGAAGTGCGAATCGGTCATGGTAAAGGCGTTCATAGCGAAGGTTCGGCGAGTGGTGGGTGAGGAAGCCAAGGCCGATGTCCATGTCGCCTTCCTCAATCGCGGTCTCGATTGTGGTCGACGAGATTTCCTTAATGTGCAAGCTGATGCCCGGATAATTGGCGGCAAAGATCCCGAGCAGCCGAGGGATCAGCGCGATACTCAGGACCGGCACGACGCCGACATGAATTGCCCCCCGCATATTTGCGGGCTCGGCGGTAAGCTCCTGCATCAAGGACTCGAGCTGCCGCAAGATCGTCCGGGCGTGCTCCTGGAAGATTAAGCCGGCGGAAGTGAGGAGAATGCGTTTGCCGCGCCGCTGGAATAACTCCACGTGCAACGCCATCTCGAGATCACGCAATTGCTGGGAGACGTTAGGCTGAGAAACCCCGAGGCGATTAGCCGCGCGGCTGAAACTCCCCGCTTCCGCCACGGCGAGAAAATACCGAAAATGGCGAATCTCGGCAGGCTCGTGTGTCATCTTGACGAGAAAACTAGCTCAAAACTTGCTCAGCTGACAAACGGCCAGCTTTTTGCAAGAGAATCTGCTTTTATAATTCGTGCCTATTGTTCTATCATCCGAAATTGACACATCACAATTATGAAAACTCCGAACCTCGAAACAATCGCCACGGGGCTTTTCTGTGTTGTGCTTCTCCTGGCCGGCTGCAGCAAGAAGGGGAGCACGACGAAAGTCGTCAATTCGAAACACGTGAAGATCGGCTTTATCGGTCTGACATGTGAAGCCCCGATCTACACGGCTTACGAGAAGGGATGGTTTAAAGAGGAAGGACTCGAGCCCGAGTTGGTGAAATGCAGTTGGGCGGCGTACAAAGACAATCTTGCTTTGGGCGCTTATGACATCACTCACCACTTGGTGATGTATTTCATGAAGCCAATCGAACAAGGCTTGGATGTTCGTTTTCTTGGTGGGGTGCACACCGGCTGTCTTCGAGTGCAAACGGGAGTGGACAGTCCGGTCCATAAGATTCAAGACCTGAAAGGAAAGAGAATTGGGGTTCCCGGGATGGGTACGCCGCCGTTTGTTTTCGCAAGCCGGGTTTTTGGAACGCACGGAGTGGATCCTAGCAAAGAAATCACTTGGAAGGTCTACCCAGCCGGCGAGCTTGGGCTGGCGCTGAAAAAAGGAGAGGTTGACGCGGTCGCCAACGCCGAGCCAATCGGAACTCTTCTGATTGAGTCGGGTATCGCTAGAAATGTCGAGGGTATGGACGAGACCAACGACATGCCTTATGCCAATGAATACTGCTGCGAAATTATCGCGAACGGCAAATGGATCGACGCCAACCCAGATAGCGCAGCGCGTGCCACACGGGCGATTCTGAGAGGAGCGAAATGGGTGCAGGAAAATCCCAAGGCGGCAGCGCAATTGGCCGTGGACAAGAAATATCTCGCCTCGACCGTTGAGCTAAACACGATTGCGCTTAGCCGGCTCAAGTATATTCCCTCTGTGCAACACGCCAAGGACACCCTGTTCACAGCGGCCAGAGAGATGAGGGAAGCAAAAATGCTTTCGCCCAACACCGACACTGACGCTTTGGCAAGGAAAGCCTTTCACAACCTCGACGGCGTAACGGACGAGTGGATTAAGACGGTGAAAGTCGAAAAAGAGCCTGGTGGCCAGGTGGACCCTAACCTGAATCTCAAACTTTATGCGAATCTGATCCTGCATGATGCCCAAGATGCGTGCTGCGCACGAAAGATGTGGGACCAGCCGGACCAGGAAGCGCCGAATATGGCGGACCCCAATGGCGCACCATGCCTGCCTCAAAACGCCGTCGTTAACAAATGATTACATCTACTCCAGAAACCGTTCCGCATGTTCCAGCGGTGCGGAGCAGCCAAACCTCTGCGCCTCGTTCAACGCCAGTCGCCAAAGCGAGAGTCCACTACAGGCCGCAAACGCTTTTGGCAATTCCAGTGGGGGCCCTCGGGTCCCTCGCGATTCATTACTTTGTGCCGAAAAGCGAACCGGTGCCGGAGAGCAATTACTTCCCGATGCTGCTTTTCGGGATGTTGGCTTTCGGAGTCCTCCTGGCGCTGCTTTATCCGTTCTCTGAAGGCGTGCGCAAATGGATGCGGCATATGTGCCCGATTCTTGGTGTCGCGACCCTCACCACTGGCGTTTGGGAACTGATCACTTGTTGTTTCGCGTTGATGCCTCTTCCATACTTTCCGGGACCGGAGGCAATCGTCAGTTCGATCATCCACGACAGCGGATTGATCTTCGACAGCACCTGGCACTCGCTTTTGCTTCTCTTGGGCGGTTACGCGATCGGAACCACCATCGCCCTGATCACCGGCGTCACGATCGGCTGGTTTCCGCATGCTCGTTATTGGGGAATGCCGCTTTTGAAGATTGTCGGCCCAATCCCGGCAACCGCCTGGATTCCACTTGCCATGGTGGTTGCCCCTTCCGCCATGTTCTCAGCGGTCGGCCTTGTTGCGCTTGCCGTTTGGTTCCCGGTAACGATGCTAACCGCATCCGGAATCTCGAACACGCGCACCTCCTACCTGGACGTAGCGAAGACCCTGGGAGCGAACCGGTTTTACCTTATTTTCCGCGTAGCCATCCCGGCAGCCATGCCCAATATCTTTATTGGCTTGTTTATGGGCCTGGGCACCTCGTTCCTGACGCTAGTGGTCGCGGAAACAGTTGGGGTCAAATCTGGCTTGGGGTGGTATGTCAGTTGGGCCCAGGGCTGGGCCGAATATGGCAAGGTCTATGGTGCGTTGGTTATCATGGCAGCTTTCTTTTCCACCATCATGACGTTGCTCTTCAAACTGCGCGACCGCGTTCTCGTCTGGCAGAAAGGTGTGATCAAGTGGTAGCTGATCTCTTCCCGGAGCAGGATGTCTCGGGCGCGGCGTCGATTAGAGTCTGGCACGTAGTCAAGGAGTTCGCCTCGCCTGACGGCGGTGTGACGCCCGGTGCCTTGGCCTTGAACGACGTTTCACTTTCGGTCGGCGCAGGAGAGCTGGTTTCCATAGTCGGCCCGAGCGGCTGTGGAAAATCCACCCTTTTGAGAATGATCGCGGGTCTCGCCAGCCCGACGACCGGCGAAATTTCGGTCGACGGCGCGTCCGTCCTCGAGCCGAGCGCTGAGCGCGGCTTAGTCTTCCAAGATCCCAATCTTTTTCCGTGGCTGACGGTGCGACGAAACATCGAGGCCGGTTTGGTCGCGCGCGGTGTGCTTCGAGAAAAGCGGGCCGAGGTCGATGAGTTCATGCGTCTCGTCGGACTCGAAGCTTTTGCCAATTCTTTTCCTCACCATCTTTCCGGCGGCATGGCACAACGCGTCTCCTTGGCACGCGCGCTCATTAATCATCCGAAGGTCTTGCTGCTCGACGAACCTCTCGGTGCATTGGATGCCTTCACCCGTATGCGCATGCAGGACGAAGTGCTCCGCCTCTGGCAAGCGCGCGGCACCACCATGCTCTTTGTCACGCACGACATCGACGAGGCAATTTACATGAGCGATCGGATCGTCATCATGACTCAGCGTCCGGGAAAAATTGAGCAGATTATTCCCGTGCAGCTGGACCGTCCTCGCGATCGCAGTAGTGCGGATTTCCTCAGATTGCGTGGCGATATCCTTGAGATTCTCCACTTCGCCGGCCAGCCAATGGCGGGGAACAAGAACTAGTTCAAGCGCAGCCGAGTCTTATGGCAGGCTCGCGCAGCATTTCGATGGATGTTTTGTCGTCCCCGCGGGACTCCGCGATGGCGCAACCACAATGGACCCCAGCGCTAAAGCGCTGGGCTATAGTCGATCTGACGGACTCCAATAAGCAGCGCGCCAGCAAGATCCCTTTCAGCGCGGCCAGGAGGCCCGCGTGTGGCGCGGTATCAGGACACCACAAAATGTCTCTAAACAGATGCCAGGCTGCGGGGCTCTTAAGCGCTGAAGGCGCCTGATCTTTCCTAGCGTGGGGCAACGCCCCAGGAAAAATGATCGTCACACATCTAGGCGCTGAAAGCGCGATTCAACTTAGAAAACGAATCGACAATGAAACGTGCCTTAAGCGCTGGAGGAATTCTAACCGGTGGTTAGCACCACCCGCTCATCTCTCGCGACCTTCCAGGTTTCTCCTGAGCGGTGTTCGAGCGCAACTTACGACGCGCTCGTCAATTGCTGACCGGACGATGCGTCGGTTAGCCAATCTTCGGTATTTTCCACCGGAGAATTGGGTTCCCAAAGCGCCGCGCGTTCGGGATGGTAGCGCGATCCGATGGGAATCGAGTAATCGTCAGGATGGTCGTAGTCTCGTTCCCGTTTCAACATGGTGCGGAACTTCATGATTGCCGTGGAAGGCTGACGCTCGGTTTCGTAAATCCGGCCGGCGAAGGCATCGATCAATTCACCCCGATACCGCTGATGCACGAACGTGGCGAAGGCAAAGGGCTGCTCCCAGAACATGTCGACCATGTCCTCGAGATTGTCGGTTCCTTTTTCGATGAAGCGCTGATACGCATCGAAAGGGTTGGCCTGGTCGCGGTTCTTTCCCTTGAGATAGTCGATCACGTGAGGGATGGCGAATTCGGCTTCCCGCAACGTGGCGGAGAGGCCGAAGGAGAAAATCGGATCGATAAACCGATGTGCATCTCCGATGCAAATGAAGCCCTTTCCACAAAATCCTCGGACCTGATAAGAGTAGTTCGGAATGACGTGGACCTTCTCGACGTATTCCAGGTTCTCGATCCTTCGCGCTAGTTCCGGATTAATCGTAGGCAAATAGGCGCGGAAGAATTCGTCCGGCGTTTGTTTATGCGAAACGAATTCCGCGGTGGGCACGACCAACCCGATGCTAACAACTTCTTCGTCGACGGGAATGAACCATGACCAGTGATACTTTTTCTTGTAGAAAATGACGGTGTTGTTCCTCGCCTTTTCGCCCGTCACGTCGGTGTCGCGAAGGGCGCCTTTGACGTGCGCGAAGAAAGCGATCTGCTTATCGTAGCTCCCAACGTATTTCGGACCGGTCACCTTTTGATTGGCGAGGAAAGTGGCCATTCCGGAGCAATCCAGCACTACCTCGCACTCTATTTCCTCAGTGCTGCCATCGGGCTTGCGGATTGTAATACCCCGCACGGCGCCGTCTTCATGCCGCAGGACGTTGATCGCTGTGCCACGAACAAGGGTGGCGCCTCGCTTTTGGGACTCCTCCAGCATCATTTTGTCGAAATCACTCCGCCGAACCTGCCAAGTCGTGGCCGGCTGCAGCTCCCAGTTCTCATCCCGGCGCGATACTGGAATAAACCAGCTGCTGCTCCCGAACACCCTGACGCCATATTTTTGAGGGAATTTCCGCTCTAGCATCGCGTTCTCTAGTCCGAGCCGGCGGAGAAGAGCGCCCGCTTCACCGGTCATCGACTCGCCAATGTGGAATCTCGGAAATTCCTCCTGCTCGACGATGACGGGTTTAATTCCTTCTCTGATCAGAAACATCGCGGCAGCGTTGCCACCAGGCCCGCCGCCGATAATTACGACATCAGTTTTCATTGTAGTGTTTTGGGGTACTGAAAGGGGCTGATTCGCCCGGCATCAAAATCGAGCACGTTGCGAACCAGAGGGTTACGTTTAATGAGCGACCATACTGGTAAAAACAGTACCGGAAGCCAAGCCAACTACCAGCCATTGGAGTCCGTCCGGTCGTTCCAAATACTCCAATAATGTTGCACTTTTGTAAACAATTTTCGATTTCAAATTAATCGCAGTCGATGCGATCATACGTCCGCTTTACATCTCTGCACCGTTTATATCCGATGCCTCGACGCTCCAAAGCCTTGCTAGAAAACGACATCGAAGAGGCCGAACCTCGTCCGCCTGCCGTGACGCCGCCACTCGAGCCCGGCGAGCCGACGGACCTCGAACTCATGCGCGGGATCCAGGAGGAAGACCCTGACGCCCTTTCGAAACTTTACGACCGCTACAATGGGATCATTAAAGCGCTCATTCTCCGTGTGGTTCACAACGAGGCTGAGGCAGACGATCTGCTCCAGGAAATATTCATGGAACTGTGGAACCAGGCGAAGAATTTTTCCGCGCAAAAAGGAAAACCGCTTGGCTGGATGGTCACCCTGGCGCGACGCCGGGCGATCGATGGTCTCCGCAAAAAGCAGGCCTATATGCGCGCGGGAGAGCGCTTGCAAAATGAAACCGAGCAGCAGCCCGACGCCTGGGTGCATAACTCCACCGAGGAGGAAATTTCCTTTTCTGACACCCGGATCCTCGTTCGGAAGGTGATTAACAGCCTGCCTCCTGCGCAACAAGAGGCAGTCGACCTGGCGTTTTTTCGAGGAATGAGTCAGCGTGAAATCGCGGCGAAAACGAATACACCCCTGGGGACCGTGAAGACGCGCTTGGAACTCGGTCTAAAAAAGATCTATGATGGTCTCAAGAATCTCAAAGATGAGCTTTGACGAATTCCAAAACCGGGCGCGGCTTTACGTCATCGGTGCTCTCGAAGACGGCGAGAGCCGCGAGTTTGAAGAGGCGCGGGCGAGCTTTGGCCAGGAGGCTGAAGATTTCATCACCGAGTGTTATCGGTTGCATGAAGCCTTCGCTCTCAGTCTTCGCCCGGCGAAATCTTCTGACGCCTTGAAAGAGCGCCTCATGAAAATGGTGCGCGACCGCAAGCAAGGCGGCCCCGCCAAGGGCTAGGTTTTCTTCAGCGCAATTCTTTTACCGTTAGGCTCGGCTCGAGCCCTCGCAGTTTATCTCGCGTAAGATGAACTCCTGCAGGAAACCGTAAAAATTCACCTGAAAAAGACTCAGGTCGCGTCGCGAACCGATCGGCGAACGATAGTGATCGCAAAGTTCCGCTTCGGAAAATTCATACTTCGCCGCGATCGCGAGGCGGGCCTGGTTGAGCGCATTCAGCCAGGCGTCGGCATGGTCGCGCGGAATGGAGAGCTTGCCGTTCGCGATGAGCTTTCCCTTCTCCGCGAGTTGCTCGAGATCCGAAGCAACGGTCTCGGTCGCAGTTTGAAAAAGTCTGCGCAGCTCCGGTTCCACGTAAATCTTCCATTCGGCGCAAAATTCCTTTTCGTTAGGGTCAGCCGGCGGGCTGTAGATGCGCTGTTCTGCCGCCGGGACCGCTTCCGGGTTGGCGCTGATCGGAATCTGGCGCAAAAGTTCCGCTAAAAACGGATCCAATTCAGTGATCTCAAGCGTCCCGTTGTTGCGAAACACTTCCATCTCAGTTGATCCGCTCGATCGTGGCGAGAAGGAGATAGCCATGCAACTGCTGGACAAACAGCTCCGCTCGTTCGCGCACGCCGCTCCACAGCACGGACCGCCCATTGCGATGCACTTCGAGCATGTGTATCTCGGCCTTTTCTTTCGGATAACCAAAGACCCGTTGAAAAACCATCGTCACGTAAGTCATCAAATTGACCGGATCGTTATGCACCACCACTTGCCATGGCAGATCGAGCGCTTCCTTTGTCCCAACCTCTTCCACGATCTCTGGACTCTGCATCGCGCTGCTTATTTGCGAGAAGACTTGCATCGTTTTTCGGTTAGCAATGACGGCCGATTAGAATCCATGCGGGCACCAAACCGCAATCCTAAAATTACCACCGGAAGGCCGTAAATTCAACCGTCAGCGCTCCGGGCCGCGTCGGCAATCTTCGTCTGAACCGATTCCATCAGGCGCTTCCCGCCCGGTGAGTGATCGTCAAATCCGTGGAGATGAAGGAGGCCGTGCACGAGATAGAGGCGCAGTTCGGCTCCGAGCGAGGAGCCGTGCGTTCGTGCCTGACGTTTCGCCGTCTCGGTGCTCATAAAAATTTCGCCGTGCTGGAAAGTGATCACGTCAGTCGGGCCGCTTATCCCCATAAACTTGCGGTGCAGTTCGCTCATTCGGCGATCCGAGATCAACAGCACATTAATCTCTTCCAGGGCCGCCAGACCCGGACCTCGCGCGCGCTGACGCAGGCACAAACGAAGCGCGCGGATCGCGAATTGCTCCAACGCAGCCCGATCCACCCGGATTTTGCGCTGCCGATCGTGAACCGAAATTTGCGGCACAGCCGATGTCTTCATTTTGCTGCCGTGCGGTCGAGTGAAATGAGCTGCTGATAGAGCTTTTCAAGCCTAGGCGCAGCGATGCCGAGAGCTTTCGCGCGCCGCAGCGGTTCACCCCAGATCGGCTCAATTTCCAGCGGCCGCCCGGCTAAATAGTCCATTAAAGTCGAAGGCCTGAAATCCCCCATTTGGGATGTCCGTTTTAACTCCTCGAGCCCGAGAGCGGTCGAAAGGTTATGACCACAGGCCTGCGCGATCGCGATCGTTTCGTCCATCAGCTCCAGCGCGAGCATCCGCAGTTTTTCGTCACTCAAAATTTTCGCTGTGTCTATTCCGCCGGCCACGACGGAAAGACCGTTGAACGGAATGTTCCAGACCAATTTGCGCCAACGCTCGCGGGCCAGGTCGTCCACCACCCCGCAAACGATGCCGCAGCGCTTGAATTCCCACGTGATGTCGTGAGTGCGGGGCTGCAGGTGTCGGCGATATTCTCCGATCGCAACCCGACCGGCATAATATCGCTCGACCACACCGGGCCCGGCTCTGTTAAGGCAGACAAAACAGAGTCCTCCCAGAATGCGGTCAGCCCCGAATCTGTCGCCGAGAAATTCTTCATTCCCCAGCCCATTTTGCAGGGTCAGAATGATCGTCTTTTCGCCCAACAAAGGCGCAAGCAGCGCTGGCAACTCGGGGTTGGCAGTCGTTTTCACTGCGACGATAACGAGATCGCATACTCCTATCTCCGCGGTGGACCGATAAGCGTTTACCTTCGCGACGTGGATGTTTTCGGTCTTGCTCCGTAGCCGCAATCCCTTTTTGCGCACGACTTCATAATCCGCCCGGAGAAGGAAATGCACATCGCGCCCGAACTGCGCCAGCTTGCCACCGTAATAGAGGCCGATCGCACCTCCGCCAACAATCGCGATGCGGAATTTTGGCAACAGATGCCCCTTCATCAAGTGACCGAACCTTTGAAGAATCGAAAAATCAAAAGGCCCACCATCCCCACGTCGTCGGGCGGATCACCCGACAGCTTCATCCCATGGGTCGCAGTTCGGCCTGGAAATTGCGAGTGATAAGCCGTGCCCCCTTGTTGAAAGTGACGTAAGCCCAGGCCCACTGAAAGAGCACAGCCAATCGGTTGCGAAATCCGACCAGATAGAGAACGTGAACCAGAAGCCACGCGACCCAGGCCGGAAATCCGCTGAAATGCACGATGTTCAAATCAGCCACCGCTTTGTTGCGACCAATCGTGGCCATGCTGCCTTTATCCCAATAATAGAAGCGTTGCGGTTTCGCGCCCTCGATCATGTGCAGAATGTTGCTCGCGGCGTGGCGGCCCTGCTGTATCGCGACGGGCGACACCCCGGGCAACGGCTTGCCTGTTTTCGACGAGGTGAAATTCGCGAGGTCCCCAATGACTTGAACCTCGCGATGCCCTGGTATCGTTAGGTCCTCCTGCACAATAACCCGGCCCGCCTTGTCGACCGGGACACCCAGCGTTTTTCCGACAGCGGATGCCGCATTTCCTGCGGCCCAGATTTTGACCCGGCAGGGAATAAATTTGCCCGCTACCTCAAGGCCATCCTCGGTCAGCTTTTCGGCGTGAACTCCCAGGATCACTTCCACCCCGAGCGCTTGCAATTGCTTTAGCGCACTCTCCGAGAGGTCTTCAGGGAAGGCGGAAATAACCCGCTTGTCTCCTTCGACCAGAATCACTCGCGCCGTCGATGGATCAATATGACGAAAATCCTTAGCCAGCGTTTCGCGCGCAATCTCCGCAATCGCTCCGGCCATTTCCACGCCGGTCGGTCCTCCTCCGATGACGACGAACGTCATCGCCGCCGCCCGCGCCGCCGGGTCCTCGGTTTTCTCTGCAAACTCAAAAGCCATCAGAATCCGCCGGCGGATCTCGACGCCATCCTCAAGACTCTTCAGGCCCGGAGCAAGCTTCTCCCACTCTTCGTGTCCGAAGTAAGAATGACGTGCTCCAGTGGCGATGATCAGGTAGTCGTAATGAATTTCGCGTTCTCCCATGCGAACGAGGTGAGCCTGCACGTCAACGGATTGAACCTCCGCGAGGATGACATCGATGTTTTGATATTTTCCAAGGATGCCGCGGATGGGGGCCGCGATATCCGCTGGTGAAAGCGCCGCCGTGGCGACCTGGTAAAGAAGAGGCTGGAAAAGATGGTAATTCGTTCGATCAATCACTGTCACGCAGACCGGCTCATTGCCAAGGTGCTTGGCTGCTTCAAGGCCGCCGAATCCCGCGCCAATAATGACCACACGCGGCTGGCTCGTTGTCGGGGTTTCCATCGACAAAGGAACGCCGGATTGACGAGACGGTAAACAGAAAATCGGTTGTCAGTGACCGGCGAAATGCTTATCTTCCGCGCCTTATGCCGAAGTCAGTCGCGCGCAGCAAATCAAGGAAGGCCGTCGCCAAACGGTTCAAGATTACATCGAAGGGCAAGGTGCTGCGCTCGCACGCGACCCGCCGCCATCTCCTGTCGAGCAAAAATGCCAAGCGCAAGCGGCAGTTGGCGAAATCGGTCGTGGTCCATAGCACCGACGTAAAGCGGATAAAAGCGAACCTTCCGTTCGGTTAAGAGGGTCGCACGGCCAGCTGGCTCGATCCATATCCTGGACGTCGCGATGGGTCCAGCGCCTGCCGAAATCGGCGACCCCAAGCCACAACCTTCTTGGAAAGGCTTGACGGCCTCAGCGTGACGTCTCTAAAAACATGGCCCGTATGAGATGTGCCGCTTTTTCTCGCCAGGTGAGTTTTCGATTTTCTCTTCTCCTCACCCTCGCGCTGGCAGTTCATTCCGCCTATGGCCAGAGCACAGCGGCGGATCGTGCGCGGCTTCAGCAAACCCAGTCAACCTTCACGCCACCGACTAGAGTGAGCGCCAGCGGTGTCGACCAGGATTATGCCGCCGCCAGCCCTAACGACGAAGATCTCGGTGAGCAGGCCATCCTGAAACGGGTTGAACAATATCAGCCTTTCATCCTCGAAACGGGCGTGCCGATTTACTACACATCGAATGTCGCCCTGGTTGACCGTGGCCGGGTTAGCGATGTGATCATCGCGCCAGTCATTGGCCTCACCTACGCGCCGCAATTTAGCAAAACGCTCTACGGTGAATTCGGTGTGCGGCAGCAATTCTTCTACTATCAGGATTTCACCAGCTTCAATTTCGCCAGCCTCGATGTGTTCGCGGGCGGCGCGTACTACATCCCTGAGCTGAACAATCTCGCTCTCCGCGCCAATCTTGATTATAACCGGCTGACTGGCACCGATAATTTCGACGATTTTTTCTCGAACCTCGCTCTCAACATGAATGCCGAAATCCCTTTTCGGATTGGACGCGCTCAACAGGTTTCAGTGGGCGCGACTGCCAGCGTCAGCCTTTACGCGGACCCCGAGCCGCCGCGGCGTCATGATTTAAGCTTCTATACGGGATACACCGTAAACTTGAGTCGTAACTTCTCCCTGAGCGCCTCCGGGAGTCTGGTCGTACGGCCCTACACTGAGGGCGGACGAACGGACGTGAGCGAGATTCTCGCCTTGAGCGCTAACTATCGCATCCGTGATTGGTTCAATATGAGTGCGTTCACTAGTTTCGTCGCCAATCAATCGAATCACAGTGCGTTCGACTACGAAGTCTTTAATATCGGCGGTGGGATTAGCTTCACCTGGAGGTTCTGATTGCCTCGCGCGCGGGGAGAGTTCGACGACATGAAAACGACGACCAGCGCTTCATTAAGACGCCTTCTTCAAGGCCGGCGACACGCCATCCGGTTTTCGTTAGGCGGAAAGTTGCGTCAGAGCAGCTGCTTCCTTCTTCTGGCAGGACTTTGCTTAAGCGCAGCAAACGCTGCCCAGCTGAAAGAGGCGCGGGTCAGCCAGGTAATCCAGGATGTTAAGCTTTTGCCGGCGCAGGCTGCTCCGCGGCCGGCCAAACTCAGCGATGAAGTGCATGAAGGCACCGCCGTGCGGACCGGTATCGAATCGCGCGCGGAACTCACCTTCACCGACCAAACTCTGGCGCGCCTCGGTGCGAACACGATTTTCAGTTTCACCGAGGGAACACGGAACCTCGATCTCGGCGGCGGCGCCATGCTCCTGCGCGTCCCGAAAAATGCGGGGGGCGCCAAGGTCCACACCGCAGCGGTCACTGCGGCGATCACCGGCACGACGGTTCTCCTCGAATATCATCCAAAGGCGTTCATCAAGTTCATTGTCCTCGAGGGCGTTGGCCGAATGTTTCGCAACAACCGTGTCGGCGAATCGGTCCTCGTTCATGCCGGCCAGATGCTCATTGTTAATCCTAACGGAGAGGGATTACCCGAGCCGGTGGACGTCGATCTGAAACGACTGCTCAAGACTTCGCTTCTTATCAACGGTTTCCCGCCCTTGCTCAGCCTGAACCTGATCGATCGGCAAATTGAAGCGCAAAACAAGGCGCTGAGTGAAGGTGCCCTGGTCGACACCAACCTGGTCATCTTTGGCGGCGGCACCGCGGTGTCTCTGCTCGACCCGACAAACGTTAATCTGCTCGATCAGGCGAATGCAAACGAAGAGCGCCAGCAGAGTGAATTTCCCTCACATTCGCCAACACCTGGTCCATCGCCTTCAGCCACGCCGAGCCCCTCGCCTTCCCCTTCGACGACTCCGACACCTTCACCTCAGCCGACGCCGGACAAGTTCGGGCCATTGCTGGTGATTTCCTCGCCGGATCCGTACGTGATCAGTGCTGGGACAACGATTACAACCGATCCAACCATCACGACCAATGGCGTGACCGATTTTGGCAGCACTTATCGCGGACCGGACTTGGATGGCCCAGCTTCCCTCTGGTTGTTTGGCGCGACCTCGGCTTTCGACAGCATGATCGGATTTGATGAGAATATCTTCGTTTCTGATCGCCTCCCGCTGGCAGCCTTCAAGTTTTCGGCGCTTAGCCTTATTGGTGATCCGACCATCGTGTTCGGGCCAGACGATCCGAATAATTTGGCGCTGATCAGTGTGGGGGACCTCACTTCTGGACCTCCCGGCGGCATCCTGGATTTTTCGAATTTAAACTTTCTCTTTCTCGCCACTCAGGACGGCTCCATCACGCTTACTTCTAATCTCACCTTCCAAGATATCTCGGTTCTGGCAGCCTATGCCCGCGGGACAGGCTCAACGCTTACTTTTGATGCCGCAGTTACCGGCGCGTCGATTGTCGGACTCATCTCGGAAGGAAATATCGCGGCCACCAATTCCCTCGTGATAGATGAAACCAGCGAGAATGCGTCGGCGGACGGGCTCATCATCTCTTTGCTTGCGGGTCAAGCAATCACAACCGGCGAGGACCTGACTCTTTCGATCACTAACAACGACGTTATCACCAATGCCCTGATCAACGTTATCAGCTTTGCCGGCGATATAGCGGTGAATGGTGTAAACGGCGTTAGTCTGACGATCGACAATACCGGATTCGAGATCGAAGGGGCGGCGGCGTTAGGCGTCTCAGCCGGAGGAAATCTGAGCGCAAGCAGCATCGATCTGTTCCTCGATAACGATGAAGGCGGTTTGATCACCGGCCCGGCGAACATCTCGTTCAACGTTAACGGCACCCTCACAACGGATGACTTCGCGTTCATTAACATCAACAATGGCGATACCGGCGGAACACTTGGGTCATCGGCCTTATTGAATTTGTCCGCGGGGACGATGTCGATTGGCGGCACCCTCGACGTCAACATTTTCAATAACGGCGGCGGGAGCATTGCAGGCGATGCGTTATTGTCCGTCGACTCAAGCGGCGACCTGACCACAGGAGCCGATTCTGGTTTTGCGATCGACAATTCGATCTTTAACAACGAGGGTCTCGTCGTCGGCGGCGATATTGCTTCCAACGCCGCCATTAGTCTCTTCGCCACCAACGTCACCGCGGGGGGTGCACTGTTTACTTTCCTTTACAACGATGGCGGTGGTCATATTGGCGGTGACGCCGACATCGCCGCCGCAATCACGGGAAATCTCACCACGCAAGGCGTGCTTTTCTTCGACGTACAGAACTCCGCCGACACAGATGGAGAAACGACTTTACCCGGCGGCACGATCGATGGCAACGCCACGGTCGCGGTCGCAGTCGGTGGCGATATTGTGAGCCAGGGACTGGGCGAGTTTGCAGTCTTGAACAATGACTTCCGCTTCCTCAGCCTGGGCGGAACAATTGGCGGCGATGCCACAGTTAGCCTGACCGCGGGTAGCATCTCGACCAACGACTATTTTCAGCCATTGGTCAATAACAACAACGGCGTAATTGGCGGTGGCGCAAGCGTGACGGTGGGAGTAACCGGCGATATCAGTGTCGGGGAAGAGACCTTCTTCAGCATCGTGAATAATGGGGGCAGCATCGGAACGAATGCGCTCTCGACCTTCACCGCGAACAACTTCACATCCGATAACACCTTTTTGTTTCAAATCGTGAGCGCTGCCGGGGCCATCGGCGGAGATGCAATGCTTACGGGGACGCTGACTGGAGACCTGACGGTTCAAGGAAACGCCTTCATCCGAATCATCAATGCGGGCGGCACAATCGGTGGCGATGCCGACATCAGCGTGAATGCGACGAATCTGGAGGCAATCTTTTTGACCACCCAGATCGACAACACCGGAGGATCCATCGGCGGAAGTGCGACGATTAACTCGACTTTTACTGGAACGGTCACCGTTTCGAATGACGCAACCGTGAACATCCTTGGCAGCGACGCAGCCGCAGGAGGCGCAGGGATAAACTTTAACGGCGGCACCTATGGTGTCGGCGGCACCTTCCTCAGCACAACCGACGGCGATGGATCGATCACGTTTAATAACGCCAGTGTTAACGCGGATGTGCTCAAGGTGGGCGCGCTTGGCGCCAACGGGGCCCTCACGATTGGAGGTGGCACACTGTCCGGCAATACTGAGCTGAAGCTCTACGCTCCCGGCAGCAACGGCACGATTAACTTTATCTCTAATGTCAGCCTGAACAGTGATAGCTCGGTTATCATTGCCGGTAACACAGTCACGATTAACAACGGCGTCGTAGTCACGATCACCGGGGACGATGGTGTCAACGCGTCCGTTTTCACAAACATTCCCAATTACACTGGCTCGGGCGGGAATGGCAGTACGACAGGAACATTTGCGGGCAACGGCGCGCAGACTGCGCCGCTCGATCAGGCGCCACCGTTCGATGGTCCGCCGAACGGATCGGCAAAAGATTCGGCTGCAGTGCCCACAAACCGAGGCGGCGGCGGAAGTCCGCTTCGTCCCGGCGTAAGACGCCACGTTCCGATCGTCAGGGTAGCCGATTCTAACGGGTTGCTTGATCTCGCCGACAGGATTACTTCCGATTCGCCCGATGTTGGGCGCAATACCTCACACACCCAAACCGGCCGAAATACGCCCGGTTTAAAGAACGCCTCGTCGAGCAAGGGAAGGGCCTTTCCTCTGGGAACGAATGGGGCACGCGCGGAGCGGACGCTCGATCGCGCTGGTCCGAAGCTGCCCTGATTCACGTTTGCGATCAACGGCTTCCCTGGTGGCGGACTATATCGCGGCCCAGCGCTGCTATCAGGATGTCCGCTCGTTTTCTTCAGGGGCGGGCGTAACAAATAGCTCTCCGGGCGGCGGATTTATCTCGCTCTATTCCCTAATGAGTGTTTCAATGGATACCCGGAAAGAAATGAAAACTCGCCTCGTTTTTAACCAATTTCTTTGCAGCTCTGATTACGCGTTAACCGTCGGCATCGCAGCCATCGGTCTCATCCTTTTTGCACTACCGGCAGTAAGCCCGGCGGCCGAATTGAAAGAGGCGCGCGTCAGCCAGGTGGTCAAAGACGTTAAGCTGCTACCCGCTCAAGCCGCCCCACGGCCCGCGGCAGTCAGCGACGAAGTCCGCGATGGCACCGCCGTCCGGACCGGCGTCGATTCTCGTGCCGAATTGACCTTCACGGACCAAACAATGGCTCGTCTCGGCGCCAACACGATTTTCAGCTTTCGCGAAGGAACCCGCAATCTCGAGCTCGGCGGAGGGGCGATGCTCCTGCGTGTCCCGAAAGATGCGGGCGGCGCCCAGATTAATACTGCAGCTGTCACTGCCGCAATTACCGGGACGACAGTGTTGCTCGAGTATCACAGCAACGCGTTCATCAAATTCATCGTCCTTGAAGGCACCGGCCGGATGTTCCGCAAAGATCGTCCCGGCGAATCTGTTCTCGTTCACGCCGGCCAGATGGCGATCGTTAACCCTAACGGCAAGAGCCTCGCCGATCCGGTCAACGTGGATCTGAAGCGCCTGATCAAGACCTCCAAGCTCGTCAAGGGTTTCGAGCGATTGCCGAGCGAGGACCTCATCAATAAGGAAGTTGGGGTTCAGCTTCAACAGAAAAGCGAAGGCCAGCTCGTTGATACAAACCTGGTCATCTTCGGCGGTGGCACGCTGGTTTCCATGCTCGATCCGACGAATAACGAGACGATCAGCCAGGCAAGCCAGGGCGAGACGGTCGAGCCTCAGCAATCACCGAGCCCCAGTCCCACCCCGACGCCAGTTTCACCGACTCCCACGCCGACTCCGATTTCTCCGACGCCGACGCCAACCCCAATCTCACCGACCCCCACTCCCACGCCGACCTCTCCCACTCCTTCACCCAGTCCAAGCCCGTCAGCCAGTCCAACTGCCACAGCCAGTCCGGGCAAGTACGGCACCCCGCCGGTCATAACTTCCTCAATACCCTACGAAATCGGCAGCGTAACGGTCATTAACACTGACCCGACCATCACCACCGGCGGCACGACTGATTTCGGGACGATCTACCGCGATTCAGCGACAGACGGCCCAGCCTCCGTTTGGTTCTATGGCTCAACTTCCGACTTCGACGATTCGATCGGTTTCGATCAGAACATTTTTGTCGGTGATCGCGCGCCGATCGCTGCCTTCAAGTTTTCGGCGCTGAGTTTGATTGGTAACCCGGTGATTGTAATCCCAGAAGGAGCGCCAAACAATCTGGCTCTCATCAGCGTCGGCGATATGACCTCCGGCCCGCCGGGCGGAACCCTGACATTTTCTAACATCAACTTCCTTTTCCTCACGACACAGGATGGTTCCATCACACTAACTCCTGACGTCGCCTTTCAAGGTATCCCTCAGCTTGGCGTTTACGCGCGAGGGTCGGATTCTAATTTGATTTTCGATTCGTCGGTTTCCGGCACCAACGTTCTCGGGCTTCTGTCTGAAGGCAACATACAGGTGACCGATTCGCTGACGGTCAGCCAAACAAATGTCAACGACCTGACCGAAGGAATGACTATCTCATTGTTCGCCGGCCAAGGAATCACCGTCGGGAATAATCTGATCCTATCCACCGACGCAAGCGGAGTCGCGGAGGGCGGGTCGATTATCGTGGCTAGTGGCGGCGACACGAACATTGGCGGACTATTTGGTCTGACAGTTTCCGGCGTTTCCGGAAATGTCGGTAACGGTGGCAGCATTTTGACCAACACCGGAGGCAGCTTAACGGCTGGCTCTCTCGCCTTGCTCCTTAACTACAACAACAGGGCAGTTTCGATAACCAACGGAGCGAACATTGATCTCTCCGTCGGCAACGACCTAACAACTACGGATGGCGGAATCAATGCCCTTATCCTGACACCTTTCGCAAATTCGGTCGGGAACGGCGGCAACATTAATCTCTCGGTGGGCGGTAGCCTTTCGACTGGCGAGGGCAGCGTGAATCTCAGAGTGCTGACCAGTCGCGGGACCATCCTGGGCTCAGGCGCGAACCTGACCACTTCCGTCGGAGGAAACCTCGACACGGGCATTTTCACCGCGCAAATCCAGAACAGCCGTTTCGGTCAAATCGAAACCGGCGGCAACAACACCTTTAGCGTTGGAAATGATCTCACCGCTTCGAGCTTGCTTTTCCAACTAGACAACACCGGCAATGGAGATGTCGATGTGGGAGGCAACATCACCTTCACCGCAGGCAATAATGTCACGATCGGCGGAAACGTTGACTTTTCGGTTCTCAATAGCACGGGCCACATTGGAACGGGCGGGAACATTACCATCAACACCGGCGGAGATTTGACCGCGAGTGCACTCAACGCCACGATCGACAATTCTTCGGGCGGATCTATCGATGAAGGCGGGGTCATTACCTTCAATACGACTGGGACGCTGACAACGAGCGGAGAGACGAATATAAGCATCAACAACGTTGGCGGAACGAACACCGGAGCTGCGATCAATCTGAATGGCGGCACTTACGACGCAGGCGGAACATTCCAAGCGCGCATCGATGGCTTCGGATCGCTCGCCTTCAATAACGCCAGCATCAATGCCGATGTCCTTAAAGTCGGTGCGCTCAGCCCGAACGGTGTGCTAACCATTGGCGGCGGAACCCTCTCGGCCGACACGACATTGAAGCTTTATGCTCCCGGGAGTAACGGAGAGCTTAACTTTGTCTCGAACGTCACGCTCGGTGGAAACAGCGCAAAGATATTGGCAGCGGGGTCGGTGACCATTTTTGATGATGTGGTGGTGACGATCGGCGGGACGACCCCGGCTAGTGTGTATGTTGGGTCCAACGGCGAGACTCCGAACGCAAATTATACCGGCTGGGGCGGCAACGGCTCGACAACTGGCACGTTCGCCGGAGCCGGCGCAAACGATCCTCTGCCCCTCGAGGACGCGCCGCCATTCGACGATACGTCGGCTGCGTCGAAAACAGCTAACCAAAGTTCTGTCACCTTAGGCGGACGTGTGCCGAGCAATCCAACTCATCCCGGCCTAACCGCAAACCGAGGGCGTGGAGAGAATGTGATCTCGCTACGTTCGCGGCCTCGCATTGGAGCCGTTGGAGTCACAGATTCGAACGAACTGGCGGACTTGATCGACAAGGCAACATCAGCGCCACTCGGAAGCGCGCCGACCAAATCGAAGGCGGTGACGGACGGCAAGGCGCCCGGTCCGCGAAGTGTTATGCCGGGAAAAGCAACACGCTTGTCCCCGACGCGAGTCGACGCTTCTGAAGACACGAGCTCGAGGCGCGGCGGCATGATGTCGCCGCCCTGATTTGCGCCGCCAGGATTAACTAATCGCGCAGTTGTTCTTCTAGATAACCCGACCCGAGCGCAATTCCGGTGGCAAGCAGCGCAGCTGCCGTCGCAAGCGGGACCGGGTCGAAAGGCGCGGGCGGCAATCTCATAATCCCGGCGTCGCTCGCTATCGCGGGTGCGGCGACGTAACGTCCGTGCCGCGGCGCGCGAAAGCGCTCGGCGAACATCTTTAGTCTGTCCGGCAATCCGTTGTTCTCCATCGGTCGACCATGCCCGCATCCCGCGACAGTGGGCCGCAACTCCGCGAGCTTCTGCACCGATCGCCGCGCGGCGTCCCAGTCCATCACGAAAGGGGCGCCACTGCGCGCCAACTCCTTTTTCCCACCAACAAGTCCGGTCCACGAATCCATGTCCATCGTCGCGAAAGCATCTCCCGCGATCAATACGCGGTCGGAGGAACGGAAGAACGAAACGTGACCGGGCGAATGCCCGGGCGTCGCAATCCATTCCCAACCTGGCAATCCGGGAAGCTCTCCCGCCGGCAGTTCGCGAATGTGGTCGCGCAAATTGCGCTGACGATATGACATGAATCGCGAAAGAAACGCGATTGCTCCGCCGATGGTTGGATCGGGCGGTGGATAATCGGATCGGCCAGTGAGATAGGGTAACTCCAGACGATGCGCGAAGATTGGTACTTTCCACTTTTTGGCCAGTTCCAACGCTGAGCCGGCATGATCGAAATGGCCGTGCGTCAGGTAAATTGCCTCGGGCCGCGACCCCGCTCCAAATCTTGCTTCGCTCGCCTCAACGATCTGCGCTGCCCAACCTGGCAACCCGGTGTCGATCAAGGCCCACGGTCCTCCGGAATGCCCGATCAAGTAGGCATTCACGAAACTGATCGGCTGCCAGCCAACGTCAGGAGCAATTCGTTCGATCGCCTTCATGACGGCAAACCTCCGGCCAACTGATGCTTTCTCCTAACGGAAATTCTTTGAGATCCGGCCCCACCAGAAGCAGGAAATCCGATATTCGAATTTTTCTGCTGCTACGGAATCGTCAGGGTCTGCCCGGGCTTCAAATCGGCCGGCTTGCTAATGATGTCGGTATTCGCGTCGAGAATTTTCTGCCAGCGGGCGGAGCTTTTGTAATACTTGCGCGAAATCGACGCGAGGGTATCGCCCGGCTGCACCGTATGGCGACGCCCTTTTCCCCCCTCAGCCACTTTTTCGTTAGGCGAAGCCTTTCCCGGCACGGGGGTTGATTTCACGCCTGCGTTCGCCGCCTTTTTTTTCGCCCAATCTTCGCCGATTTGCTTGCGCAAATTGAGATTCTCGTTGTTCAGTCGCACCAACTCGGAACGAGGCACCATCGCGTCCCCGGTCAGATTAGTTTGCAACGTCAGCTCGTCACGCTTCATGAACTCCTTCACTTCCTGCGCCCGCTTGCTCGTTGGGTCGAGGGCAAGAAACCGCTTGAAATGATGGAGCGCGTTGAGCGGATCATTCATCTTGTCATCGTAAATCAGTGCCAGCTGGTAATGCACGTCGGCCGAGTTCGGACTGCCATCGAGCGCTGCTTCGTAGAGATTGATCGCGCGCGCGTAATCCCCTTCTCTTGCTTTGGTTTCCGCTTCGTTGCTCAATTGCGTCTGACGCGGCGTGACCATTCTATCGCAGCCCGATAGCACGCCTAACGAAACTAGCAGCAGCAACCAAACTCCTCCTCGTCCTCCTGCTCCTCCTCGTCCTCGAATGCCGCTTCGCCTTCGAGGAGGATGACGACGACGAGGACGAGAAGACACCGGCAACAGATTCTCAATAACGCGGAACATTCGAATCGATCTCCTCCGACCACGCATCGATGCCGCCGGCGACATTGGCGACCTTCAAAAATCCAGCCGAGCGGAGGAATTCCGCCGCGCGCTCGCTGCGCATGCCGCTGTGGCAAAAAACAAAAATCTCGCGCGTGCGATCCAACTCCCCATAACGCGTCGGGAGTTGGCCTAACGGAATCACGCTCGCGCCTTCGATGTGCGCCATTTCGACCTCGAAGGGTTCGCGCACGTCGAGCAGCGTAAAGGGCTGGTTGGACGCCATCCGTTCCTGCAACTGGTGCACATTGACCTGCCGCACCGCTTCGGTCGGATCGGGGACGCCATGACAGAACATTTCATAGTCAATCGGCGCGGTGATGGTTGGATGTTCTCCGCAGACAGGACAGTGCGGGTCGCGACGCAGATGGAACTCACGGAACCGCATCTTAAGCGCATCGAAATGGACCAGCCGCCCAACGAGTGATTCTCCCATACCGAGAATTAACTTCAGCGCCTCGGTCGCCTGAAGGGTTCCGACAATACCGGGAAGCACCCCAAGCACACCAGCTTCGGCGCAACTTGGGACGGCCCCCGGCGGGGGCGGCTCGGGGAAAAGACAGCGATAACAAGGGCCACCCAGATGTGGCGCGAAAACGGTGGTCTGACCATCAAAGCGAAAGATGGAGCCGTAAACGTTAGGCTTGCGCGCGAAAACCGCGACGTCGTTCGAGAGATAGCGCGTGGCAAAATTATCCGTTCCATCGACGATCAGGTCGTAATCACGCAGGATCTCCTCGGCATTGCCGCTTTCGAATCGGCAGGGGTGCAGCCGCACCACCACCTTGGGATTCGCCGCCTCCAACCGATCACGAGCGGACTCCGTTTTAGGCCGACCCACATCCTTCGTCCCGTGCAGCAGTTGCCGGTGAAGATTGGAAAGAGCCACCCGGTCATCATCGACCACTCCGATCGTGCCAACGCCCGCCGCTGCCAGATAAAGCGCCGCGGGTGATCCCAGTCCGCCGGCACCGAGGCATAGCACGCGCGCTGCCTTCAGCTTTTCCTGCCCGGCCACGCCGATTTCGGGCAGCATGATATGTCGCGAATAACGCCGCCGCTCCTCGTCATTCAACCCAACCGAAGATTTCTCGTTAGGCTGTGGCGTTGCTATTTTTTCACCAGCTCCCATTTAATCCCTACGATCCGCTCATCCGCAAAACGCTTCAAGGATTTCGGAAATTCGAGGTAAATCATTCCCGGCCGCTCGATGAATCCGACGCAGCCGAATTCCGTCCCACTTTCGCTCCGCTGAATCGTCATGATGTGCATGAGCCGGATCTGCCCTTGCAGGTGGCGATCTTTTTTGGGCGCCTGCCACACCGTGTAAACCTGGGGCTGACCTGCCGATTCGACGACGGCAGCAAAGCGCGTAGTTCGTGTCTTGGAGAGTTTCAATTCCAGAAGGTGCCGAAGGAATGGATGACGGAAAACTTAGAATGCAAGGCGACCTTTCGGTTGCCGGGTTGGTGTGCCGCCCCGGTTAGCGCACGCGTCTCGCGTGCTCGCGGTGGCGTCCCGCCGCCGCGAATTTTTTGGAGCACGTCGGTGTCGAGGAAGACTGTTTTGGCGAGACGCCAAAACCAGCACCCGAGACGGGTGCGCTACCCGAAGGATGCGCCGCGCGCAAAAAAGACCGCCAGAGGACCACGGCAAAGAGGATCAGACTACCGTTGCTGCATTCCTGCCCTGGCGGGGTTCGTTAGTCCTCCATCCATAGCCCCTGACGGAGGAAGAAGTTGTCGCGAAGAAGGGTTTTGCGCAATCGGTTTCTTGTCGCATTGACATGACTGCGACCCCCTGATTCGATGCCGGCGTGAAGTCGCTTCTGCTTGTTTGCCTACTGGCCGCGTGCCTAACCTCCTGCACCACTTTGGTAAATCGCCGCGACCTTTATCAGCCAACCGAGGACTCCGGCCCCTATAACACCCTGCATAAGAAAAAGCCCATTCCTGTGAGCGGAAATCCGACGGCGCAGCCGGAAGCCCTTTCCAGCACATTGGGATCCTAAGCTTAGAATTCCACGTGGACAAGTTGTCGCGG